>Ga0224483_100127_pt1 | contig 20025 bp, 33 predicted proteins | sample hydfratestSal1_FD_181453 | JGI IMG/M metagenome (GOLD analysis project Ga0224483, IMG submission 181453) | Metatranscriptome of mouse feces microbial communities from Columbus University, Ohio, United States - Sal1 (Metagenome Metatranscriptome) ... | reverse complement strand
GATAGCGATGAAGCGAGAGGTTGCTGCCTGGGATAAGGCAGGTTTTCCGTGGAGCGAATGTCAAGTTAGGAAACTGGCGACAAGTCACTGTACCAATTAAACAGCTGCAGGATAAAACCGCAGTAACAAGTGTGAGTCCGCAGGACACACACGGAAACGTGTACAGTCACCGCTTGTCGTACTTCGTAAAAGTGCGAAAAGGAGGCGACTTTTTTTATGGCAAGTCAAGTTATGAGAATCACATTGAAGGCATACGATCATCAGCTGGTTGACCAGTCTGCCGGAAAAATCATCGAAACAGTAAAAAAGACGGGATCACAGGTGAGCGGACCAGTGCCGCTGCCCACAAAGAAGGAAGTAGTTACGATTCTTCGTGCAGTGCATAAGTACAAAGATTCCCGCGAGCAGTTCGAGCAGAGAACTCATAAAAGACTGATTGATATTATCACACCGAGCCAAAAGACAGTAGATGCATTGTCCAAGTTAGAGATGCCGGCTGGTGTGTATATCGACATTAAAATGAAGAACAAATAAGACATTGTTCAAATTGTTCAACAAGAAAAAATCCAGAATGGTTTTAATATAGTGTTCCAACCAACCTGTATTAGACTGCTCTAGGATGAACGCAAATCAGCGTTCCGCTGTAGAAGCTATGCGGTGTTAAATCTGCTTTCGCAGTTTGGACATCGAGAGAACAGGAGGTAAATTGAATGAAGAAAGCGATTTTAGCGACGAAGGTCGGTATGACCCAGATCTTCTCCGATGAAGGCGTATTAACTCCCGTAACCGTTCTTCAGGCTGGTCCCTGTGTGGTAACGCAGGTAAAGACAGTAGAGAACGACGGCTACAAGGCTGTTCAGGTCGGCTTTGTAGATAAGAGAGAGAAACTGGTGAATAAGCCGGTAAAAGGCCATTTTGACAAGGCTGGTGTTTCCTATAAGAGATATATCCGGGAATTCCGCTTTGATAATGCTGAAGAATATTCAGTAAAGGATGAAATTAAGGCGGATGTTTTCGCAGCAGGCGATAAGATTGATGCAACTGCAATCTCCAAAGGTAAAGGTTTCCAGGGCGCAATCAAGAGATTAGGCCAGTCCAGAGGACCGATGACCCATGGTTCCAAGTTCCACCGCCATCAGGGTTCCAACGGTTCGGCTACCACCCCAGGCCGCGTATTCAAGGGTAAGGGAATGCCCGGACACATGGGTAACGTACAGGTGACGATTCAGAATCTTGAGGTGGTTAAGGTAGATGCCGAGAATAACCTGATTCTGGTTAAGGGCGCTGTACCAGGGCCGAAGAAGTCTTTAGTAACCATTAAAGAAACCGTGAAAGTTTCTAAGTAAGCTTTTTATCGGAAAGGAGGATCACACAGATGGCAAACGTATCTGTTTTTAATATGGAAGGCAAAGAAGTTGGCACATTAGAACTGAACGATGCTGTATTTGGTGTAGAGGTGAATGAACATCTCGTGCATCTGGCAGTTGTTGCCCAGCTTGCAAATAAGCGTCAGGGAACGCAGAAGGCAAAGACCCGCTCCGAAGTATCCGGCGGCGGAAGAAAGCCATGGCGGCAGAAAGGAACCGGTCATGCAAGACAGGGTTCAACCAGAGCGCCGCAGTGGACAGGCGGCGGCGTAGTGTTCGCGCCTACCCCAAGAGATTACACCATCCGTCTGAACAAGAAGGAGAAGAGAGCAGCATTAAAGTCTGCACTTTCCAGCCGTGTTCAGGAGAACAAGTTCATCGTTGTTGACGAACTGAAGATGGATGAGATTAAGACGAAGAAGTTTAAAGCCGTTTTAGATAACTTAAAAGTTGGAAAGGCCCTGGTAATCTTAAACGATAATGACCAGAACGTTGTATTATCCGCAAGAAACATTGCTGATGTAAAGACTGCTTCGGTAGGAACCATGAATGTATACGATATCTTAAAGTATAACACCGTAGTGACCACCAAGGCAGCCGTTGCAACCATCGAGGAGGTGTACGCATAATGGCAGATATTAAGTACTACGACGTAATCCAGAAGCCGGTGATTACCGAAAAGAGCATGAACGCTATGGCTGATAAGAAGTATACCTTCCTGGTACACCCCGAAGCCAACAAGTGTATGATTAAAGAAGCGGTTGAAAAGATGTTTCCGGGAACCAAGGTTGCTTCGGTAAACACCATGAACTTAGAAGGCAAGACCAAGAGAAGAGGCATGACCTTCGGAAAGACCGCCAAGACCAAGAAAGCAATTGTGAAATTAACTGACGACAGTAAAGATATTGAGATTTTTGAGGGGCTGTAAGCAGGCATTGAACAATTGGTGTGAAGCCGCAGCAACAGAATAAGCCCGCTAATGTATGGGCACCTATACGATGAATAAACCAAGTAATCGTGATAAAGAATGAAAAGGAGTAAATGTCATGGGAATTAAGAAGTATAATCCATATACACCTTCAAGAAGACACATGACCAGTTCTGATTTTGCAGAAATTACCAAGTCTACTCCAGAGAAATCTCTGGTAGTTTCCTTAAATAAGAATGCAGGTCGTAACAATCAGGGTAAGATTACCGTCAGACATCATGGAGGCGGCAGCAGAAGAAAATACAGACTGGTTGATTTTAAGAGAAATCACAAGGACGGTGTTCCGGCAATCGTTAAGGCCATCGAATACGATCCGAACCGTACCGCAAATATCGCTTTAATCTGCTATGCAGATGGCGAGAAGTCCTATATTCTGGCTCCGGCAGGTTTAACCGTAGGCATGAAGGTAATGAACGGCGAAACCGCAGAGGCAAAGATTGGAAACTGCCTGCCGCTGGCACAGATTCCTGTAGGTACAGAGATTCACAATATTGAGTTATATCCGGGCAAGGGCGGTCAGCTGGTTCGTTCCGCTGGTAACTCTGCTCAGTTAATGGCTAAGGAAGGCAAATATGCCACATTAAGACTTCCTTCCGGCGAAATGAGAATGGTTCCGATTATCTGCCGCGCAACCATCGGCGTAGTTGGAAACGGCGATCATGCACTGATTAACATCGGTAAGGCCGGCAGAAAACGTCACATGGGTATCAGACCTACCGTCCGCGGTTCTGTTATGAACCCCAACGACCATCCGCACGGTGGTGGTGAAGGCAAGACGGGTATCGGCCGTCCAGGTCCTAGCACACCTTGGGGCAAACCGGCACTCGGCTTAAAGACCAGAAAGAAAAACAAGCAGTCGAACAAGTTAATTGTAAGAAGACGCGACGGTAGAACATTAAAGTAATTTAAGGAGGTTTGAACTTATGAGTCGTTCATTAAAAAAAGGACCATTTGCTGACGCTCATTTACTGAAAAAGATCGATGCAATGAACGCTTCCGGGAGTAAGCAGGTAATTAAGACCTGGTCCCGCCGTTCCACGATCTTCCCGCAGATGGTTGGTCATACAATCGCCGTTCATGATGGAAGAAAGCACGTTCCGGTTTATATTACCGAAGATATGGTAGGTCATAAACTGGGCGAGTTCGTTGCCACCAGAACATTCCGCGGACACGGTAAAGACGAGAAGAAATCCAGATAATTAGTCGTTTTGAAAGGAGGTTTTTATCCATGGCTAAAGGACATAGATCCCAAATTAAGAGAGAAAGAAATGCGAATAAGGACACCCGGCCAAGCGCAAAGTTATCTTACGCACGGGTTTCGGTTCAGAAAGCATGTTTCGTTTTAGATGCCATCAGAGGCAAGGACGTAAATACCGCACTTGCTATCGTAACATACAACCCAAGGTATGCATCCAGCTTAATCAAGAAGTTATTAGAGTCTGCGATTGCCAATGCAGAGAATAATAACAACATGAGCAGAGAGAACTTATTTGTTGAGGAGTGCTACGCAAATAAGGGACCGACCATGAAGAGGATTCACCCAAGAGCACAGGGACGCGCTTATCGCATCGAGAAGAGAATGAGCCATATTACCATTGTGCTGAATGAGAGATAAGGAGGAGGCAGAGCATGGGACAGAAAGTTAATCCGCACGGTTTAAGAGTCGGCATTATTAAAGACTGGGATTCCAAATGGTATGCAGAAGCTGATTTTGCTGACTGCCTGATCGAGGATCATGACATCAGAAAGTTTCTGAAAAAAAGATTATCGAATGCCGGCGTTTCCAAAATTGAAATCGAGCGTGCATCAGATAGAGTTAAGATTATAATTTACACCGCAAAGCCAGGCCAGGTTATCGGCAAGGGCGGCGCAGAGATTGAGAAGTTAAAGGTTGAAGTGCAGAAGCTGACCGCAAAGAAGGTTTTCATTGACATCAAAGAAATCAAAAGACCGGATCGCGATGCACAGCTGGTTGCTGAGTCCATTGCACAGCAGTTAGAGAACCGTGTTTCCTTCCGTCGTGCGATGAAGTCCACGATGAGCCGTTCTATGAAGGCAGGCGTTAAGGGTATCAAGACCGCAGTTGCCGGACGTCTTGGCGGCGCAGATATGGCGCGTACCGAGTTCTACAGCGAGGGAACCATTCCGCTGCAGACATTAAGAGCTGATATTGACTATGGTTTCGCTGAGGCCGATACCACTTACGGCAAGGTTGGCGTTAAGGTATGGGTTTACAAGGGCGAAGTACTTCCTACTAAGGGAAATAAGGAAGGGAGCGATAAATAATGTTAATGCCTAAGAGAGTTAAGCGTCGTAAACAGTTCCGTGGAAGCATGGCTGGAAAGGCACTTAGAGGAAATAAGATTTCCAACGGTGAATATGGTTTAGTCGCTATGGAGCCATGTTGGATTAAGTCCAACCAGATTGAAGCAGCCCGTGTGGCGATGACTCGTTTTATTAAGCGTGGCGGTAAAGTTTGGATTAAGATTTTCCCGGATAAGCCGGTAACAGCAAAGCCCGCAGAAACCCGTATGGGTTCCGGTAAAGGTTCCTTAGAGTACTGGGTAGCAGTTGTTAAGCCAGGCCGTGTTATGTTTGAGATCGCTGGCGTACCAGAAGAAACAGCTCGTGAAGCATTGCGTCTTGCTATGCACAAGTTGCCCTGCAAGTGCAAGATTGCTTCTAAAGCAGATTTAGAAGGCGGTGATAACAGTGAAAACGAATAAATATGTTGAGAATTTAAAGGCAAAATCTCCGGTGGAGTTAAATGAAGAATTAGTAGCAGCAAAGAAGGAACTGTTTAATTTAAGATTCCAGAATGCAACCAACCAGTTAGATAACACCAGCAGAATCAAAGAAGTTCGCAAGAACATTGCCAGGATTCAGACTGTTATCGCTGAGAAAACGAAGCTGGCTTAAATTGGGAAAGGAGAACATTTACCGTGGAAAGAAATTTAAGAAAAGTGCGTACCGGTAAAGTTGTTAGCGACAAGATGGATAAAACCATTGTCGTTGCTATCGAAGACCATGTAAAGCATCCCTTGATTGGTAAAATCGTAAAGAAAACCTATAAATTAAAGGCCCATGACGAGAAGAATGAATGTGGCATTGGCGATACCGTTAAAGTAATGGAAACCAGACCTCTTTCCAAAGATAAGAGATGGAGATTGGTTGAGATTATCGAGAAAGCCAGATAATTAATTCAGGAAGGAGTATCAGGTATGATCCAGCAGGAAACCAGATTAAAGGTTGCCGACAATACCGGTGCAAAGGAACTCCTGTGCATCCGTGTTATGGGCGGTTCAACCAGAAGATATGCCAATATCGGCGACATCATCGTTGCTTCCGTTAAAGATGCAACACCAGGCGGCGTTGTAAAGAAGGGCGATGTAGTAAAAGCGGTTGTCGTTCGTACCGTAAAAGGTGCCCACAGAAAAGATGGTTCTTATATCCGCTTTGATGAGAACGCAGCCGTTATCATCAAGGACGATAAGACCCCAAGAGGAACTCGTATCTTTGGGCCGGTAGCAAGAGAGCTGAGAGAGAAGCAGTTTATGAAGATTGTTTCCCTGGCTCCAGAAGTATTATAAGGGGGTATCCACTGTGCATAAGATCAAAAAAGACGATTTAGTAAAAGTAATCGCAGGAAAAGATAAAGATAAGCAGGGAAAAGTCCTTCATGTAGATTCTAAGACCGGGAAAATTTTAGTGGAAGGCTGCAATATGGTGACAAAGCATGCAAAGCCAAATGCTGCCAATCCTCAGGGCGGAATTATTTCCAAGGAAGCTCCGATTGACATTTCCAATGTTATGTTAGTCGTTGACGGAAAAGCAACCCGCGTGGGCTTTGAAGTAAAGGACGGCAAGAAGGTCCGCGTTGCCAAGGCAACCGGCAAGGTAATTGACTAATTGCAGAGAGGAGGAACGTTAAATTGGCTAGATTAAAAGAAACCTATCAGAACGAGATCGTCAGCGCAATGATGAAGAAGTTCGGATATAAAAATATTATGGAAGTCCCGAAGCTTGATAAAATTGTAATCAACATGGGCGTTGGTGAAGCAAAGGAAAATGCCAAGGTTCTGGATTCTGCGGTAAGAGATTTGGAAATTATCTCCGGTCAGAAGGCAGTAACGACCAAGGCAAAGAAGTCTGTAGCAAACTTTAAGATTCGTGAAGGCATGGCTATCGGCTGCAAGGTAACCCTTCGCGGCGAGAGAATGTACGAGTTTGCGGATCGTTTAATCAACCTGGCTCTGCCCCGTGTACGTGACTTCCGCGGTGTAAACCCGAACGCATTTGATGGAAGAGGAAACTACGCACTTGGTATTAAAGAGCAGCTGATCTTCCCGGAAATCGAGTACGATAAGATTGACAAGGTAAGAGGTATGGACGTTGTTTTCGTTACCACCGCAAAGACCGATGAAGAAGCCCGTGAACTTTTGACATTATTTAATATGCCATTTGCTAAATAATTAGGAGGATAGATTCCATGGCTAAGACTTCAATGAAGATTAAGCAGCAGCGTCCTGCTAAGTTCTCTACCAGACAGTATAACCGTTGCAGAATCTGCGGTCGTCCGCACGCTTATTTAAGAAAGTATGGCGTATGCCGTATCTGCTTCCGCGAACTGGCATATAAGGGTCAGATTCCGGGAGTGAAGAAGGCAAGCTGGTGACCGGAAGCACTTAACGAGGTCTTTTCGAGTTTAGTGCGAGGTCGTTCGCGAACCTTAGTGAAGCCGAGCCGCAGGCGAAAGCTGAACTTAGTTGAGCGAACATGTTGCGGGGCCGATAACTTAAAGAGTGCAGCCCCAGTCAGAAATAGAGTTTTGTAGAGAACAAAGAAAAGGAGGACACACCCACTATGACTATGAGTGATCCGATTGCAGATATGCTTACAAGAATCCGTAATGCCAATACTGCAAAGCATGATACAGTAGATGTACCTTCTTCCAAGATGAAGCTGGCGATTGCCGACATCCTGGTTAAGGAAGGTTATATTAAAAAATATGATATCGTAGAGGACGGCGGATTTAATATTATCCGCATCACTCTGAAATACGGTAAAGATAAAAACGAGAAGATTATCTCCGGCATTAAGAGAATCTCTAAGCCCGGCCTGCGTGTATATGCAAACAAGGAAGAACTGCCGAAGGTATTGGGCGGCCTGGGCGTTGCCATCATCTCTACCAACCAGGGCGTAATTACCGATAAGCAGGCACGTCAGTTAGGTGTCGGCGGCGAAGTACTGGCTTTTGTTTGGTAGGCCGGAAGCACTTAACGACGCATTGAACACTTGGTGAGGTTTTTTCGAGCCTAGTGAGAAAGCGGATACTCGAAGCGAAGCGGAGAGTATCAACAGAGTTTAGTGCGAGGCCGTTCACGAACCTTAGTGCGTCCGAGCCGCAGGCGAAAGACGAACTTAGTTGAGTGAACATTTAGAAAAACTGAAAACAGAAAACCCGCACACGGGTTTTCCGAAAATTTAAGTAGGAGGAAATAGGCATGTCACGTATTGGAAAGATGCCAGTTGCAGTTCCGGCCGGAGTTACGGTTACGATTGCAGAGAATAATAAAGTGACGGTAAAAGGCCCGAAGGGAACTTTGGAAAGAGAACTTCCGACAGAGATGACCATTGAGCAGAAGGACGGTCATATTATCGTTACCAGACCAAATGATTTAAAGAGAATGAAATCTTTACACGGCCTGACCAGAACCCTGATCCACAACATGGTTATCGGCGTTACCGATGGCTTCCAGAAGGTGTTAGAGGTAAACGGTGTTGGTTATCGTGCGGCAAAGCAGGGTAAGACCCTGACCCTGAACCTGGGTTACTCTCACCAGGTTGATATGGTTGATCCGGAAGGGATTGAAACCGTATTAGAGGGGCAGAACAAGATTATCGTAAAGGGTATCAGCAAGGAAAAAGTAGGCCAGTATGCTGCGGAAATCAGAGATAAAAGACGTCCTGAGCCATATAAGGGCAAGGGTATCAAGTATGCTGATGAAGTTATCCGCCGCAAGGTTGGTAAGACCGGTAAGAAATAATTAAGGAGAGTGTAAAGATGATTAGCAAACAGTCAAGAAGCGAAGTTCGTGTTAAAAAGCACACAAGACAGCGCAATCGTTTTGCAGGTACTGCACAAAGACCGCGTCTGGCAGTGTTTAGAAGCAATAATCATATGTATGCTCAAATTATTGACGATTCCGTTGGACATACTTTAGTGGCTGCATCTACAGTAGAGAAAGCCGTAAGCGGCGAGTTGGAGAAAACCAACAATGTGGCAGCAGCAGCACATGTGGGCACGGTAATTGCCAAGAGAGCATTAGAAAAGGGAATTGAGGAAGTGGTATTCGACAGAGGCGGCTTCCTTTACCATGGAAAAGTTCAGGCGTTAGCAGATGCAGCCCGTGAGGCTGGTCTGAAATTCTAAAAGAGAGGAGAACAAGCATGAAGCGTACAATTATTGATGCCAGTCAGTTAGAACTTACTGACAGAGTTGTGGCAATCAAAAGAGTCAGCAAGACCGTAAAAGGTGGACGTACCATGAGATTTTCCGCTCTGGTAGTAGTTGGTGACGGCAATGGTCACGTTGGCGCAGGTTTAGGTAAGGCAGGCGAGGTTCCTGAGGCAATCCGCAAAGGAAAAGAGGCAGCGACCAAGAACCTGGTAACGATTCCTATGGATGACAACAACAGTATTCCTCATGATTTCTTCGGAAAGTTCGGCAGCGCTAACGTTCTGCTGAAGAGAGCACCGGAAGGTACCGGTATCATCGCCGGCGGCCCGGTTCGTGCCGTAGTTGAACTTGCTGGAATTAAAAATATCCGTACAAAGTCCTTAGGTTCCAATAATAAGACGAATGTAGTATTGGCTACGATTCAGGGCCTTACTTCCTTAAAGACCCCGGATGAAGTTGCAAGACTGCGCGGTAAAGCGGTAGAAGAAATCTTAAACTAATAGGAGGATGAAACAATGGCAGAAAAGTTAAAAATTACATTAGTAAAATCCCCTATCGGAGCGATTCCAAAGCAGAGAGCAACTGTAGAGGCATTGGGATTAAGAAAGCTTCACAAGACCGTTGAATTACCGGACAACGGAGCGGTTCGAGGGATGATTCAGAATGTTCGTCATTTAGTAAAAGTGGAAGAAATCTAAGGATAGGAGGTGCAGATATGGAATTATCGAATTTAAGACCGGCAGAAGGTTCTAAGCACAGCGCAAACTTCCGCAGAGGCCGTGGTCATGCTTCTGGAAACGGAAAGACGGCTGGCAAGGGACATAAAGGCCAGAAGGCTCGTTCCGGCGCACCAAGAGTAGGCTTTGAAGGCGGACAGATGCCGTTATACCGCCGTCTGCCAAAAAGAGGCTTTACCAATCGCAATTCCAAAACCATTGTCGGTGTTAATGTCAGCGTACTGGAAAGATTTGATAATGATTCCGTAGTAACAGTGGAGACTCTTCTGGAAAATGGAATCATTAAAAACGTCTATGATGGTGTTAAGATTTTGGGTAATGGAGAATTAACCAAGAAGCTGACAGTTAAGGTTCATGCCTTCAGTGAGGGCGCAAAGACTAAGATTGAGGCTTTAGGTGGAACCTGCGAGGTGATCTAATATGTTTCAAACGATTCGTAACGCATTTAAGGTAAAGGAAATCCGCAAGGGTATCCTTTACACTTTCATGATGTTAGTCGTGATTCGGTTTGGTTCCCAGCTTCCTACGCCCGGTGTAGACCCGACCTATTTAAAGCGGTTCTTTGACCAGGCGGGGGACGCCCTGGGATTCTTAAACGCGGTTACCGGAAGTTCTTTCGAGAATATGTCGGTATTGGCGCTGAGCATTACGCCGTATATCACGTCTTCCATTATTATGCAGTTATTGACGATTGCAATTCCTAAGCTGGAAGAGATGCAGAAAGACGGAGAGGACGGAAGACGGAAGATTTTAGAGTACACCCGTTATGTTACCGTAGCCCTGGCTCTTTTGCAGTCCTCGGCGATGGCTATTGGTTTTGGCCGCCAGGGATTCTTAATTGATTATAATGCCTGGAGCATTATCGTGGCAATTTGTTCGATGACCGCAGGAAGCGCATTTCTTATGTGGTGCGGTGAGCAGATCACCGAGCACGGTGTAGGAAATGGAATTTCCATTGTTCTTCTGTTTAACATCATTTCCAGCGTTCCGAATGACGGTGTTACCTTGTTTACCCGTTTTATCCGCGGGAAGAAGGTTCCGGTGGCTGCTGTTTCTGTGATTATCATTGCAGCAATTATTTTTGCAATGGTTGTCTTTGTTATCATTTTAAATGATGCAGAGCGGAGGATTCCGGTTCAGTATTCGAAGAAGATGCAGGGACGGAAGATGGTGGGCGGTCAGTCCTCCCATATTCCGTTAAAGGTAAATACTTCCGGTGTTATGCCTGTGATTTTTGCCTCTTCTATTATGTCTTTCCCCGTAATTATCGGTCAGTTCTTAAATGTGGACTACAGCACGATTGGCGGAAAGATTTTAATGGTATTAAGCTCCTCGAACTGGTTAGTGCCGGAGCGTCCGGTGTATTCCATTGGTTTAGTAATCTATATTGTACTTTTAATTTTATTTGCGTATTTCTATACGTCGATTACCTTTAATCCGCTGGAAATTGCCAATAATATGAAGAAGCAGGGCGGTTTTATTCCGGGTATTCGTCCGGGCAAGCCTACTTCCGATTATCTGAATAAAATTTTGAACTATATTGTATTTATCGGTGCAGTTGGTCTGATGGTGGTTGCTGTTCTGCCGATTGCCTTTTCCGGGATTTTCAGTGTCAGCAGAATTTCCTTTACGGGTACATCGCTGATCATTATTGTTAGTGTTATTCTGGAAACGATTAAAGCAATTGAGTCCAAGATGCTTGTACGGAATTACAGAGGTTTCTTAAACGATTAGTCTGTAATTAGACTGAGCGGAAAGCACTCTCTGAAAGGAGAGTGCTTTTAGAGTATAAAAAAGGATAAAGGAGGAGTAGTCGATGAAGCTTATCATGTTAGGTGCCCCAGGTGCAGGCAAGGGCACCCAGGCAAAAAAAATTGCCGAGAAGTACCAGATTCCCCATATTTCCACCGGAGATATATTCCGTGCAAATATTAAAGCCGGAACTGAACTGGGAATGAAGGCAAAATCCTTTATGGATCAGGGACAGTTAGTACCAGATGAAGTAACCATTGGCATGCTGTTAGACCGCATTTCCCAGGATGACAGCAAGAATGGCTATGTACTGGACGGATTTCCCAGGACGATTCCCCAGGCAGAGAGTTTGACGGCTGCGTTAAAGGAGAGAGGGGAAAACATTGATTATGCAGTGAATGTTGATGTCCCGGATGAGAATATTGTCAACCGGATGTCGGGAAGAAGGGCCTGTGTGGGCTGCGGCGCAACTTATCATGTGGTGTATAATGCGCCCAAGACTGAAAATATCTGTGATACCTGCGGGGAAAAACTGATTCTTCGGGACGACGATAAGCCGGAAACCGTACAGAACCGGCTTCATGTCTACCACGATCAGACTCAGCCGTTAATTGATTATTATAAAAATGAGGGTGTTCTGGTGGAAGTGGACGGAACGCAGGATCTGGAAAAGGTATTCCAGGATATCGTAGCTGTTCTGGGCTAATGGATAACCCTGGCGCAAAACAGTTTAGGAGCATAATGTATGGTATCCATTAAATCAGAAAGAGAAATTACATTGATGCGGGAGGCGGGCAGGATTCTTGCCCGCGTCCACAAGGCGCTGGGAGAGGCGCTGAAGCCGGGGATGTCCACCTATGATGTGGATAAACTGGGTGAGGAGATGATTCGGAACTTTGGATGTATTCCTTCCTTTAAAAATTATAACGGCTATCCGGCAGCGATTTGTGTATCGGTAAATGATGAGGTTGTCCATGGAATACCAAACCCGCATCATATTCTTCAGGAAGGCGATATTGTCAGCCTGGATGCCGGCGTTATTTATAAGGGCTATCATTCTGATGCAGCCAGGACGCACGCTGTCGGTGAAATTTCCCCGGAAGCTAAAAAATTAATTGATGTGACAAGGCAATGTTTCTTTGAAGGGATTAAGTTTGCAAAAGCTGGCAATCATCTTAATGACATCTCTTCTGCAATACAGGCTTATGCGGAGAGCTTTGGCTATGGCGTTGTCCGGGATTTAGTGGGACATGGGATCGGCTCCCATCTTCATGAGGACCCGGAGATACCTAATTTTACCCAGAAACGAAGGGGTATCCGCCTCAGGCCGGGAATGACCCTGGCGATTGAACCGATGATTAATGAAGGGCGATGCGACGTTGTCTGGCTGGACGACGATTGGACAGTGGTTACCGAGGATGGTTCACTTTCTGCTCACTATGAAAATACGATTTTAATCACGGAAGGGGAACCGGAAATATTGTCCCTGGGGGATGAGACGGGAAAGGACGGGCAGCGATGATAAGCTATGAACCGGGGCAGTTTGCCAGGAGTCTGGCAGGCCGCGATAAAGGCCGTCTTTATATCATATTGAAGGCAGAGGGCGAATATGTTAGTCTGACGGACGGAAAATACAGGCCTGCAGAAAAGCCTAAACGGAAAAAGAAAAAGCATGTACAGCTTAAGGATTCAGGATGGAATGGGGTGAAAGAAATGCTGATTCGGGGAGAAACGGCAGATAACGCGCAAATCCGCAGAATCCTGAAGGAAGCCGACCAGCTGCAGTGAAAAGATGAAAAACTGCGGCGTAAATAACCGTATTGCGGTAAGGAGGAAAGAGAAGGAATGTCGAAGGTAGATGTAATTGAAATTGAAGGAACTGTAGTGGAAAAATTGCCGAATGCCATGTTTCAGGTTGAGCTGGAAAATGGTCATCAGGTATTGGCCCATATCAGCGGAAAGCTCCGCATGAACTATATCCGTATCCTGCCGGGAGATAAGGTTACGCTGGAGATGTCCCCGTATGACCTGTCTAAGGGCAGAATTATCTGGAGAGATAAATAGACAGAAAAGCTGACCGGATGCCGTTTGGCTGGAATCTGAACGGTAATTGTCTGTGTGAAAAAAAGCATGAAAAACCTGAGCAAAGACAGAAAAAGTGCTTGCATTTTCTGAAAGTTTCTGGTAAAATGTTATAGCAACTTTGTTGGTCAGTAGAAAGGAGAATTACTGTGAAGGTTAGAAGTTCTGTAAAGCCGATTTGCGAAAAATGCAAAATCATAAAGAGAAAAGGCAGTATCAGAGTAATTTGCGAAAATCCGAAGCATAAACAAAGACAAGGTTAAAAAATTTTAGGAGGAGTATAACGATGGCTCGTATTGCAGGCGTTGATTTGCCGAGAGAAAAACGTGTCGAGATCGGATTAACTTATATCTACGGAATCGGTAGATCAAGTTCCAACCGTATTCTCAAGGAAGCTGGTGTAAATCCTGATACCCGCGTTAAGGATTTAACCGATGATGAAGTAAGAAAGCTGGCAGCAGTGATTGCTGATACCCAGATGGTTGAAGGTGATTTGCGCAGGGAGATTGCGTTAAACATCAAGAGATTGCAGGAAATCGGCTGCTACCGCGGTATCCGCCACAGGAAGAGTCTGCCCGTTCGCGGTCAGAAAACCAAGACGAATGCAAGAACCCGCAAAGGACCAAGAAAGACCGTTGCGAATAAGAAGAAATAAGCGCTGTTCCTGAAAGTGATCAGGGATTACAGGCCGGCTGGAAAGCGGTATAAACCGACAGAAGTAAAGGAAACAAAAAAAGCAACTATAAATAAGAATCGGATTTATATGTTTTAAAAACAGGAAAAACGATTCAGAAAAATGAGAAAGTAGGTTAGTTTAAAATGGCTAAGAAAGTGTCCACTGCTAAGAAAGTGACAAAAAAGCGTGTAAAGAAAAACGTTGAACGCGGACAAGCACATATCCAGTCATCTTTTAATAATACTATCGTAACATTGACGGATGCACAGGGTAATGCATTATCTTGGGCAAGTGCTGGTGGTCTGGGATTTAGAGGTTCAAGAAAATCTACTCCATATGCGGCTCAGATGGCGGCAGAAACTGCAACTAAGGCAGCTCTTATCCATGGATTGAAATCCGTAGACGTTATGGTAAAGGGTCCGGGTTCAGGACGTGAGGCAGCAATCCGTGCATTGCAGGCCTGTGGTCTGGAAGTAACCAGCATCAAGGACGTAACCCCAGTTCCCCATAACGGATGCCGTCCGCCAAAACGCAGAAGAGTCTAGTCGAATCAGGAGGTAAGAAAAAGTGGCAGTTGATAGAGTTCCTGTTCTTAAAAGATGTAGATCCTTAGGTTTGGACCCCATCTATTTAGGAATTGATAAAAAGTCCAACAGAGAGTTAAAGAGAGCAAACAGAAAGATAAGCGAGTACGGCTTACAGCTGAGAGAAAAGCAGAAGGCAAAATTCATCTACGGCGTACTGGAGAAGCCTTTCCGCAACTACTATGCAAAAGCAACAAAGATGGAAGGTATGGCGGGTCCAAACCTGATGATCTTACTGGAAACCAGACTGGATAACGTGGTTTACCGTTTAGGCTTTGCCCGTACCAGAAAAGAGGCAAGACAGATCGTTGACCACAAACATATTTTAGTGAATGGCAAGCGTGTCAATATTCCTTCTTATTTAGTAAAGGCTGGCGATGTGATTGAGGTTCGCGAGAAAAGCAAGTCCGCACAGCGCTATAAGGACATCCTGGAAGTAACCGGCGGTCGCATGGTTCCGGCCTGGTTAGAGGCAGAACAGGAGAATTTAAGAGGAGTAGTAAAGGAGATGCCAACCAGGGACGAGATTGACGTTCCGGTAAACGAGATGCTTATCGTCGAGTTGTACTCCAAATAATTAAGCTTTGATGATTCACCCTAAAAGGAGGGGCTATTCGTGTTCGATTTTGAAAAACCAAACATTGAAATTGCAGAAATTTCAGAAGATAAGAAGTACGGAAAGTTTGTAGTTGAACCCTTGGAAAGAGGCTATGGCACCACCTTGGGTAATTCCCTCAGGAGAATAATGCTTTCTTCCTTACCGGGTGCAGCAGTCAGCCAGGTGAAAATCGACGGCGTTCTGCATGAGTTCAGTTCCATTCCCGGCGTAAAAGAGGATGTAACAGAAATCATTATGAACATCAAAAGCTTATCCATAAAAAACAGCAGCGATACCAGTGAACCAAAGATTGCCTATATTGAATTTGAAGGGGACGGTGTGATCACCGGTGCAGATATTCAGGCGGACGCCGATATCGAAATTATGAATCCTGACCAGACCATCGCTACCGTAAGCGGCGGAGCGGACAGCAAGTTCTATATGGAGCTGACCATCACCAAGGGCAGGGGCTATGTGAGCGCGGACAAGAATAAAAGCGAGGAACTTCCGATTGGCGTAATTGCTGTGGATTCCATCTACACTCCGGTTGAGCGTGTAAACATGATTGTGGAGAATACCCGTGTGGGTCAGGTTACAGACTATGATAAGCTGACCTTGGATGTATTCACCAACGGTACTCTGGCACCTGACGAGGCCGTCAGCCTGGCAGCAAAGGTATTAAGTGAGCATTTGAACCTGTTTATCGATCTTTCGGAAAATGCCAAGACCGCAGAGGTTATGGTGGAAAAGGAAGATAACGAGAAGGAAAAAGTTCTGGAGATGAATATTGATGAACTGGAGCTTTCCGTTCGTTCCTATAACTGCTTGAAGAGAGCAGGCATTAATACTGTGGAAGAACTGTGCAACAGAACTTCTGAGGATATGATGAAGGTTCGCAACTTAGGCCGCAAGTCTTTGGAAGAGGTGTTAAATAAGCTGAAAGAACTGGGTTTGCAGTTAAATCCCAGTGACGAGTAAATCCTTTGTCGTGAACGTGTGAACAGTAACAAAAAAGGTTAGAAATCTGCCCGACCAGTAAGCCCAATGATGCGTGGACGGGTAGTTCAGCTGTTTGGAAGACGGCGCCGGTAAGACCAAAGGGCGCGGCGCCCTCTCCATGTTGAGAACAACGATGTAGGGCAGGTCGTTTTACCAGATAAGACAAATGCCCGAAACAGGAAATGGAGGAATAAATTATGGCTGGATATAGAAAATTAGGAAGAACTTCTTCCCAGAGAAAAGCATTAATCAGAAGCCAGGTTACAGCTTTACTTTACCATGGAAAGATCAGAACCACAGAAACCAGAGCAAAGGAAATCCGCAAGGTTGCTGAGGGCTTAATTGCCATGGCAGTAAAAGAGAAGGATAACTATGAAACCGTAAAGGTAACGGCTAAGGTTCCGCGCAAGGACAAGGACGGAAAGAGAGTAAAGGAAGTCGTAGACGGCAAGAAAGTAACCGTTTTTGACGAAGTAGAGAAGGAAATTAAGAAGGATAATCCTTCCCGCCTTCATGCCCGCCGTCAGATGTTAAAGGTGCTTTACGGGGTAACTGAGGTTCCGGCAGCAGCGGCTGGAAAGAAGAAAAATACAAAGGAAGTTGATCTTGTGGCAAAACTGTTCGATGAGATTGCTCCAAAGTATGTTTCCCGCAATGGCGGCTATACCAGAATTGTAAAGATTGGGCCGCGTAAGGGCGATGCAGCGATGGAAGTATTGCTGGAATTAGTATAAGAAGAAAATAAAGGCCAAGAATCAAACTGTCTTACCCTGCGTGGTGGGGCAGTTTTTGGCTTAAGTATACCTTATCGGACGAAGTCCGCCCATCCTGAAAGGATTTGCGTTCACGAGTGCCTGGATGGGGATAACCTTTTGTTCTCTGTAAGGAATTGACAGAATATTGTAAGTTGACGATTCCCTGGTTTATTGACTATAATATAGTATACCAAAGGAACCAGATAACTGTTAATTGTGCAATTCTTACAAGGGGCAGCCTGTTCTGTGTTGCCGCGCATGAATGCACACTTGCATAGAACGGAGGAGAGAAGATGATAAGGATCAGGAAAATCCTGAGCGGGCTTTTGGTGATAAGCTTTTTGATGGGCTTTACCGCGCCGGCAGTGTATGGAGCGTCTACAATTAGCTCAGTTAATCTCCGGGTGGGGATGAATGATATTGAAGTGGGCGAAACTCTGCCGGAAATTGTGATTGGAGACAAGGATAGTTCAGGGGTTGCTTATGTATATTCTTCCAGCAATTATTATGGAATTGAGAAGGCAGAGTGGGTGACTTCAAAGACAAAGGAGCTGAAAGTGGGGGACACGCCCCGGATGAAAGTCTGGCTGGAACCGGTGGACTATGAGGAGAGACGCTTTAAGGGCGGCTACCATTCCAGCAATGTTAAGATTACAGGCGGGGTGTTTAAGTCGGCATCGATCAGTAATAAGAAACTGGTGGTAACTTTGGATTTAAACCCGCTAAAGGGACAGTTTGAGGCGCCAGAGGAGGTGTTCTGGAACAGCGGAGGCTATGGAAGGGCCAGATGGAGGACTTCGGATACAGATACCACACATCAGTTTGAGGCGGCGCTTTACCGGGGGAATACCCAGGTACATAAGGTAGAGACGACGGGAAACGGCTATAATTTCTTCCCGTATATGACAAAAGCAGGAACTTATAGCTTCAGAGTCAGGGTTATTCCCAGAAATGCAGATGAAGAGAAGTATGGGAAGAAGAGCGAATGGGTGAGTTCAGATGAAATTTACCTGCCGCAGGAGGATGTATCTGATGGAAGTAATTCGATAACGGATACCACGCCATCGGGTGGAAATTTGAATGTTGGCTGGATTCAAAGCGGAAATTTATGGTATTTTCGTTATCCTGACGGAACCTGCCCGAAGGATGAGTGGCTCTCCTGGAACGGAAAGTGGTATTTGTTCGACCTGAATGGATGGATGCTGACAGGCTGGCAGGTGAGAAATGGTCAGACCTATTATCTGGATGAGAGCGGTGCGATGCTGACAGGCTGGGTAAGAGCCGGGAATGCATATTACTACCTGAATCCCACACCGGATGATTATGAAGGGATTCTGGTGAAAAAGAACTGGGTGATTGCCGATGGAAATATTTATTATATGAATGAAGACGGTGCGCGGGTGGAAGGCTGGTATCCGGTGGATGGGAACTGGTTCTATTTTTATCCCGGAACAGGGATTCGGGCAGCGAATACCTGGGTGGATGGCTTTTATCTGGATGCGGAAGGGATTTGGCGCAAGTAATAGAATTTTGATTTGGAAATAAACTGGTGTTTCCTGGTGTGAAACAGATGGAGGATGCAGATGAAATTTGGATGGAAAAAGACTTTGGTGGGGCTGATGGCAGGTTTAGCCGTTGTGGGGGCAGCGTTTACCGCTTATGGAGCAGTGTCGATCAGTAATTTAAGTATTTCGGTAAAGGGAGCGACGGAGGAGGGTGTGATCCATGAACCGGAGATTTCGGTTTCCCCTTCCAGCTGTGAGATTTCAGAGATTAGTTGGAGCAAACCGGTGGAGGACTGGAAGCCGGGAAAGGCAGTTTTTGCCACATTGACGATTACGGCTGCCGGGGACAGGGAATTTGAGAAGAGTTATAAGAGCAATAAGTGCAGTGTAACCGGGGCAGATTTCCGCAGCGCTTCCGCGGATAAGGAAGATCCATCGGTTTTGGAGGTTTCCATCCGCTATATGCCGACCGTCAAATTGGGAACAACTGAGGAAGCCGGATGGAGCGACGAGAAGAAAACCAGGGCGAGCTGGAAAAAGGTTCCCTATGCTACTATGTATGAGGTTCGGATCTATCAGGACGATACCTGGGTAAGTACCATTGAAACACAGGGGACCAGTGTGGATCTCAGCTCCAAGATTAAGTCGGAGGGTGATTATTATTATGAGGTTCGGGCGAAAGGTAAAACGGTGGAAGAAAGAAAGTATATTATCACCGGAGAGTATGTGACCTCGGAAGATTCGCTGACCATGGACAGCCAGGAACTGGGAGAAATCGGCGGAAACTGGCAGAATTACCAGGAGGGACGCAAGTACCGTTTGGCTGATGGCAGTTCACCGGTTTCACAGTGGTTGCTGATTATGGGCAAGTGGTATTATTTTAATGAACATGGTTTTACTGTTGTTGGATGGTTTCAGGATGCAGCAACCGGCATCTGGTATTTTATGGATGACTGGGGAAGCCTTGTGACAGGCTGGAAGGAAGTTCAGGGAGTATGGTATTACTTTAATCAGGACGGACAGATGCAGACAGGATGGCTTCAGCCAACGCCGGGAGAGTGGTATTACCTTAATCCCGATGGGAGCATGGCAGTTAATACGGTGATTGACGGTATCTATATTATCGGAAGCGATGGTCGGATGGTAAGCGGCAATTAAGGGACAGGAAAAGTCTGAAATGATGAGCATAAATTAAGTAAATAAAGTGAAAGGTGCAGAGGAACAGCTGAAGGGCAGGTTTTTAAACCATTGCCCTGGCGGTTCCTCTTTCTTTTTCCTTTTTCTTGACTAAAGGGTGAGAATCTACTACAATGGAAAACGTGTAATAAGAGAGTGAAAAAACGGATAACCGGAAATCATAAAGAAGACATGGCAAAACAGGATGGCAAATGGCTGCAGGAAAAGGAGTAGTATGGGAATTATTCGGGCAAGTAAGCTGATTTTTGAATATATCCGGCGGGATGAAGAGGATAAGATTGAGGAGATTAACCGGGCGGTTGATCAGGGGGATGAAGAGGATAAG
>Ga0224483_100126_pt1 | contig 20050 bp, 16 predicted proteins | sample hydfratestSal1_FD_181453 | JGI IMG/M metagenome (GOLD analysis project Ga0224483, IMG submission 181453) | Metatranscriptome of mouse feces microbial communities from Columbus University, Ohio, United States - Sal1 (Metagenome Metatranscriptome) ... | reverse complement strand
TCCACATGAACGAGTGCTAACAAAAACAAATTACCCGGCATTTCCCCGTTCAGTGTCTTCTGATAACCGCTGAACAGGCCAGCGCGCAGGAGGAAGGCCGGCGTATGAAGAAAGGATGTGCGGCGCATGGGGCTGGACGCGAGAAAGATACGGATACTGAAAGCCATTATTCAGACTTACCTGGAGACGGGCGAGCCGGTTGGTTCCAGAACCATATCGAAATACTCGGATTTGCAGCTCAGCTCGGCAACGATTCGGAATGAGATGTCGGATCTGGAGGAGATGGGGTACATTATGCAGCCTCATACCTCGGCGGGACGGATACCCTCTGACAAGGGATACCGCTTCTATGTGGATCAGCTCATCCAGGAGAAGGAGCATGAAGTGACGCAGATGCGCGACATGGTGATACAGCGCGTGGATCGGGTGGAGCTTCTGCTGAAGCAGCTCGCAAGGCTGTTAGCGGCAAACACCAATTACGCCACGCTGATCAGCGGTCCCCAGTACCGCCGGACAAAGCTGAAGTTTATCCAGCTCTCCAGAGTGGAGGCGGGAAAGCTTCTGATTGTAACCGTCCTGGAGGGAAATATCATTAAGAATTCCATTGCCCGCCTGGACGCGGAACTGACGGACGAGGATATCCTGAATCTGAATATCCTTCTGAACAACAGCCTGATCGGCCTGACGATTGAGCAGATCAATCTGGATGTGATCAGCCGGATGAAGGAGCAGGCGGGCCCGAGGCGCGAGGTGGTGGATCTGGTCCTGAATGAGGTGGCGGAGGCTATCCGGGCCAATGAGGAGGATCTGCAGATTTACACCGAGGGCGCGACGAATATTTTTAAATATCCGGAGCTGAGCGACGGAGAGCGGGCCAGCCAGCTTCTCGGCACGCTGGAGCAGAAGGAGCTTTTAAAAGAACTCCTGTCAAATGACGCGGATGCGGAGAAGAAGAACGGGATTCAGGTTTATATTGGAAATGAGACGCCGGTGCAGTCCATGAAGGACTGCAGCGTGGTAACTGCCAATTATGAATTGGGAGGAGGCCTGCGGGGCACGATCGGGATCATCGGCCCCAAGCGGATGGATTATGACAAGGTGGTATCAACCCTTCGGTCGCTGATGAGCCAACTGGAGGATACATTTAATCAGGAAGAAAGGTGATTTGCAAAGTGAGCGAAGAGATGAAGGATAAAGAGACAAAGGCAGGCGGCCCGGGCGGGGCGCAGATGGAATATGGCAGAGGAGAGGCGGATCCGGAGGAAGCCGGAAACGCCGGGGAAACACAGGCAGATAACGGGGAGAACGAAGGCGGCGCGCTGGAAGCAGAGGGCGCGGATCCGATGGAGAGCGGGCCCGGAGGCCCGGAAGACGATTCCTCCGACGGCCCGGAGGCCGGAAAGAAGAAGGGATTTTTTTCCAGGAAAAAGGATAAAAAGGATGAGCAGATTGAGGAGCTGACGGATCGCCTGAAGCGCTCCATGGCGGAATTTGACAATTACCGCAAGAGGACGGAGAGGGAAAAAACCGCCATGTATGAGATCGGGGCGAAGGACATCATTGAGAAGCTGCTCCCGGTGGTCGATAATTTTGAGCGCGGGCTGGCCGCCGTTCCGGAGGGAGAGAAGACGGCCTTCGCGGACGGCATGGATATGATTTACCGCCAGCTCATGAAGATGCTGGAGGACGCCGGCGTAAAGCCCATTGAGGCGGCCGGCCAGCCCTTTGACCCCAGCTTCCACAATGCGGTGATGCATGTGGAGGATGAGAGCCTGGGGGAGAACATCATTGCAGAGGAGTTTCAGAAAGGTTATCTCTACCGCGACAGCGTGATACGGCACAGTATGGTAAAGGTGGCCAATTAATATCATGATACCAGGGTCAAAAGGTCTAAAATCCGATGCAGGCCTGCCTGCAGGAGGATTTTTGAACCTGGGACCCGCCAAAAACATGAAAAAGCAGCCCGATCAGGGCGGATTTTGAATGTTTTTGAGGATTGCGGGAGTACAACGTACGGAGCAATCCGGTATCAGAGGGGTCAAAAGGCCTTTTGCCCCCAACATCATATCATATATTTGAATAACAGGACAATCGCGAATGTTTGAAATTCAGGAGGAAAAAGACGATGAGTAAGATTATTGGCATTGATTTAGGTACGACAAACAGTTGTGTGGCAGTGATGGAGGGCGGCAAGCCGGTGGTAATCGCCAACACGGAGGGCGTGAGGACCACGCCGTCGATCGTGGCCTTTACAAAGACCGGGGAGAGGCTGGTCGGCGAGCCGGCGAAGCGCCAGGCAGTGACAAACGCGGAGAAGACCATTTCCTCGATTAAGAGACATGTGGGCACCGATTATAAGGTCAGCATTGACGATAAGAAATATACGCCGCAGGAGATCTCGGCCATGATTCTGCAGAAGCTCAAGGCGGACGCGGAGAGCTACCTGGGCGAGAAGGTGACAGAGGCGGTCATCACCGTACCGGCGTACTTTAACGACGCGCAGCGCCAGGCGACCAAGGATGCGGGCAAGATCGCGGGCCTGGATGTAAAGCGTATCATCAATGAGCCCACGGCCGCGGCTCTGGCTTACGGCCTGGACAATGAAAAAGAGCAGAAGATCATGGTATACGATCTGGGCGGCGGCACCTTTGATGTCTCCATCATTGAGATCGGCGACGGCGTGATCGAGGTTCTGGCCACAAACGGCGATACGCGCCTGGGCGGCGATGACTTTGACAACCGCATTACGCAGTGGATGATCGATGAGTTTAAGAAGAATGAGGGCACGGATCTCTCTGGCGACAAGATGGCGCTGCAGAGGCTTAAGGAAGCGGCGGAAAAGGCGAAAAAGGAGCTGTCCTCGGCCACAACCACGAACATCAACCTGCCGTTTATCACAGCCACGAACGAGGGGCCGAAGCATCTGGACATGAACTTAAGCCGCGCGAAGTTTGATGAGCTGACGAGAGATCTGATTGAGCGGACCGCGATTCCGGTGCAGAATGCGTTAAAGGACGCAGGACTCACCGCCTCGGAGTTGGGGAAGGTGCTGTTAGTCGGCGGATCCACCCGTATGCTCTCCGCACAGGAGAAGGTAAAGCAGCTCACCGGACAGGAGCCCAGCAAATCCTTAAACCCGGATGAGTGCGTGGCCATCGGCGCGGCTATACAGGGCGGCAAGCTGGCAGGCGACGCCGGCGCAGGCGATATCCTGCTTCTGGACGTTACCCCGCTGTCCTTATCTATTGAAACCATGGGCGGCGTTGCGACGCGCCTGATTGAGAGAAATACCACGATCCCGACCAAGAAGAGCCAGATCTTCTCCACAGCGGCCGACAACCAGACTGCGGTTGACATCCATGTGGTACAGGGCGAGAGACAGTTTGCAAAGGATAATAAGACGCTCGGCAACTTCCGCCTGGACGGTATCCTTCCTGCCAGAAGAGGCGTTCCGCAGATTGAAGTGACCTTTGACATCGACGCAAACGGCATTGTAAACGTATCCGCAAAGGATCTGGGAACCGGCAAGGAGCAGCATATCACCATTACCTCCGGCTCCAATATGTCCGACTCGGATATCGAGAAGGCCGTGAAAGAGGCGGCGGAGTACGAGGCGCAGGATAAGAAGAGAAAAGAAGCCATTGACGCCAGGAATGAGGCGGATTCCATGGTCTTCCAGACCGAGAAGGCCCTGGAGGACGCAGGAGATAAGATTGACGCGTCCGACAAGGCGGCGGTAGAGGCGGATTTAAACGCCCTTAAGGAAGCGATCAACAGGGCTCCTGTGGATCAGATGACGGACGCGCAGGTAGAGGAGATCAAAGCAGGACGCGAGAAGCTGATGTCCAGCGCGCAGGCTCTGTTTGCCAAGGTATATGAGGCGGCGCAGTCAGGAGCTGCCGGCGCGCAGGGAGGCCCGCAGCCGGGACCGGATATGGGCAGCGCCCCGCAGGATGACAATGTGGTTGACGGGGACTTTAAAGAAGTGTAAAATACGAAAGATGTAAAAATCTGCGGCGCGCGGATCCGAAACGGCGGCGCCGCAGATGAAGGGAAAGACGTGATGGGGATTGGGCGCGGCCCAAGCCCCTTTACGGGCGTTTAGGAAGGAAGACCTGACATGGCAGAAAGCAAGAGAGATTATTATGAGGTGCTGGGCGTTTCCAGGGATGCGGACGAGGCGGCCCTGAAAAAGGCGTACAGGGCCCTGGCTAAAAAATATCATCCCGACGCCAATCCAGGGGATCAGGCGGCTGCAGAGAAGTTTAAGGAGGCGTCCGAGGCATACGCCGTACTCAGTGATTCGGAGAAGAGAAGACAATATGACCAGTTCGGCCACGCGGCGTTTGAGGGAGGCGCAGGGGGCGCGGGCGGCTTTGGCGGCTTCGATTTCAGCGGGGCTGACATGGGCGATATATTCGGCGACATATTCGGCGATCTGTTCGGCGGCGGGCGCAGCCGGGGAGGCCGCGGCAACGGCCCCATGCGCGGCGCCAATGTGCGGACCAGCGTCCGCATCACCTTTGAGGAGGCCATTTTCGGCTGTGAGAAGGAGCTGACCTTAAACTTAAAGGAATCCTGCGATAAATGCGGCGGGAGCGGGGCGAAATCAGGGACACAGCCCCAGACCTGCCCGAAATGTAACGGAAAAGGCAAGATCATGTACACCCAGCAGTCCTTTTTCGGACAGATCCAGAATGTCCAGACCTGCCCGGACTGCTCGGGAACCGGAAAGATTATCAAGGAAAAGTGCCCGGACTGCTACGGCACGGGCTTTGTGACGAAAAGAAAGACGATCAAGGTCACGATCCCGCCCGGAATCGACAACGGACAGAGCCTGCGCGACCGCGGCAACGGCGAGCCGGGACAAAACGGGGGCGAGAGGGGCGATCTGCTCGTGGAGATCGTGGTATCCCCGCATCCGGTCTTCAAGCGGCAGGATACGAGCATCTATTCCACGGTTCCGATCTCCTTTGCCAGAGCGGCGCTCGGCGGCCCCATCCGCATCAAGACCGTGGACGGCGAGGTGGAGTACGAGGTAAAGGCCGGCACGCAGACCGATACCAGGGTGCGCTTAAAGGGCAAGGGCGTGCCGTCGCTGCGCAACCGCAATGTGCGCGGCGATCATTTTGTGACCCTGGTGGTGCAGGTTCCGGAGCGCATGAACGAGGAGCAGAAGGAGGCCCTGCGGCGCTTTGACGACGCGATGAACGGGATCGCGCCGGACGGGGAAAAGCAGCATAAGAAGAGTAAGCTGAAGGATATTTTTAATAAATAGGCACAGGAGCGTAACCGGCTTAGCGCGTGTCTGAGCGGTTACGGGAGAAAAACGGCAGTTTTGCGGAATGCGCCGCGGCTTTGGCCCTCCGGAGCGGATCGGAGCCGCGGTTATTTTCTAATTATCATTATGAAGGAGGACATATATATGTCGAAGTATGCAGGAACAAAGACAGAGCAGAATCTGATGGCGGCTTTCGCGGGGGAATCACAGGCGCGCAACAAGTATACATATTTTGCATCCAAGGCCAAAAAGGAAGGCTTTGAGCAGATATCGGCCCTGTTTCTGAAGACGGCGGACAATGAGAAGGAGCACGCCAAGATGTGGTTTAAGGAGTTAAACGGCATCGGCGATACAGCCGCGAACCTGGCTGCTGCTGCGGACGGGGAGAATTACGAGTGGACGGATATGTATGAGGGCTTTGCGAAGACGGCGGAGGAAGAGGGCTTTAAGGAGCTCGCGGAGAAATTCCGTCTGGTAGCGGCGATCGAGAAGCATCACGAGGAGCGCTACAGGGCGCTGCTTAAGAATGTGGAGACAGCCGCAGTGTTTGCAAAGAGCGAGGTGAAGGTTTGGGAGTGCCGCAACTGCGGGCATATTGTGGTTGGAGAGAAAGCGCCTGAGGTCTGCCCGACGTGCGCGCATCCGCAGAGCTATTTTGAGGTGCATGCGGAGAACTATTAAGAGCCTTGCGTTCCGCGAAACGGGCGGGGACTGTAACAGACACGCTCCAGGGAATTGCTGCAGGGCCGCCGGAGACAGGCGGCCCTTTTTTTAGAATACAGGTTCCGTCCGCGCCCTGTTTGCAGTATAATAGAATCTGAGATAAAACGGGACAGGAGGCGACGCGTATAAAATATATAGGTTACGCTTTAAGGGATGTATTCAGGAATTCGTTTAATCCGCGCGGCAGGCTTTCCAGGGCGGGCTACTGGTGGGCATGGCTGGGGATTTTTGTGATCAATGTCATTCTGGGCATTTTCAATAAAATCCTGTTTTTAAACGACACTCTGCATCTGTACTGGCTTGCTTCGCTCGGGATCCTTGTGTGGAAAATCGCCGTATTTTTTCCCATGCTGTTTGCGGCGGTGCGCAGATACCACGATTGCGGGGAAGCGGGCTGGATGGCGGTCCTCATTGACGCATCCGGAAGGATCTGCCATGTGTCAGGCTGTGTGACGGCGGTGATTACCCTGCTGTTTTATGCCATCTGTGCAGACGCTTCTGCCAGTGAGGCGGGCTTTTACGGGCTCATGGCGTTCAGCGGCCTGCTCATCCTGGCGGGGTTTATCCTCAACATTCTGGATATCATATTTTTAACCAGGCCATCGGAGCCCGGGGAAAATGCTTACGGCAGGCCGGCGCCCTTTGTCTGCTGCGATGCGGAAAAAGACAGGTAAATCAGATCGAAGTTGACTTTGCCGTTAAAGTTCTATACAATAGACGGATGGCCGGATAAAGCCGGCCGGTTGAGGGAGAACAGAAATGGCAGATGAAAGCAGAATGACAGAGCGGCCGAAAGAGACGGGCCATGGCCCGTTTCCGTCCGGGAGCGGGGAGGACGCCGGGAGCAGAGAGGCCGTCAGACGGGGCGTGAGCCGGGGAAAGGCGGGGCGTAAAGGAAGAGAATCCATGGCGTCCGGGACCGGACTTGCCGGCGCGCCGGCGGATCGGAAGGAATATACAAAGGAGGCTTCCATGCCGGATACAGAGAAGAAGACAGGAGCAAAATCACATAAAAGGCCGGCTGGAAAGAAGGCGGGAATTGCGGCTGCATGCATTGCGGCCGCGGTCCTGGCAGGCGGCGGGGGCGCGTATGCATATATGGCTCAGCAGTACAGGGAGGCATTCTTCCCGAATACCAGCATCAATGGCCTGGATGCGTCGGGAAAGACCATGGATGAGGTAAAGTCCATGATCGCTTCTGAGATCGAGGGGTATACGCTTACGATTGAGACAGGGGATGGAAGGACGGAGCAGATTACCGGATCGGAGATTGGCCTCCGGCCGGAATTTGACGACAGCCTTGACTGGATCCTTCAGACACAGAATCCGTATGCCTGGCTGGATTACCAGCTAAATCCCGCTTCGTATTCGATCGACGCCATGGTGGTTTACGACGAGGAGGCCCTGGATAAGCGGATCGCATCGCTTTCGTGTATGGATCCGTCGCAGATGCGGCCGGCTGTGGACGCATCGATTTCGGAATATACGCCGGGACAGGGATACCGGATTATCCCTGAGGAACCGGGCACAGAGATAGACGGGGCGGCCTTTAAGGAGGCGCTTGAGGAGGCGGTCAGGGGCCTTGAGAGCAGGCTTTCCCTTTCAGAGGCCGGGGTTTACAGGGAAGCCGCAGTCCGCCGGGACAGCCCGGAGCTGTCAGAGCGCCTGGAGGCCTTAAACCGCTATGCAAAAATGGAGATCAACTATCAGTTCGGCTCCCGCACGGAGACGCTGGGCGGGGATCGGATCCATGAATGGCTGACCACGGATGAGGCGGGAAATCTGGCGGTAAATGAGGAAATGGCGGCCGCCTATGTCGCGGAGCTGGCCGCTGAGTATAATACGTCCAGCAAGGCGAAAACGATCCGCACCTCTTCCGGCGCGGAGCTCACGGTTAAGGGAGGCACGTACGGCTGGCGGATCAACCAGGCGGAGGAGACGAAGCAGCTTATAGCGGACATCCTCTCCGGCGAGAGCCAGACGCGCGAGCCGGTTTACGGCCAGAGAGCCGCCAGCCGGGACGGGAATGATTATGGAAATACGTATGTGGAGATCAATTTAACGGCCCAGCACCTGTACATGTATAAGGACGGAAAGCTGCTGGTGGAATCGGATTTTGTCTCCGGAAACCTTGCGAGGGGATGGGGGACGCCGGCCGGCGCGTATCCGCTGACGTATAAGCAGAGAAATGCTGTCCTGAAAGGGGAAAACTACAGGACGCCGGTGGATTACTGGATGCCGTTTAACGGCGGGATCGGCATGCATGACGCCAAATGGAGAGGGGCTTTCGGCGGGAGCATCTACCGGACAAACGGCTCCCACGGCTGTATCAACCTTCCCCACAGCGTGGCAAAGACGATTTATGAGAATATACAGGCAGGAATGCCGGTGATCTGCTACAATCTGTCAGGGACAGAGCGCGCGGGGAGCACCCCGGCTCCGGCCGTTCCCGCGCCGCCCGCCGAGACACAGCCGGCCGCGCCGGAACAGCCGCCTGTGACAGAGACGCAGCCATCGGCCCCGGCGGAGACGCCCGCGCAGCCGGCCGGCCCGGGAAGCGAGACACCGACGCCCGGAGAGACCGCTCCGGCGGAGACGCAGCCGGCTCCGACCGAAGCGCCGGCGCCGGCGCCTCCGGAGGCGGGACAGACTGAGACGCCCGCGGAAGGGGGGCCTGCCGGGCCGGGATCGGATCCGGGGAATACGGGGGGAGGGCCGGGAGCGTGAGGATGGCAGGCCCTGGTTGATTGTGGGAGGGCCGCCAGCGACCGCTTCTATATCCATCTGAAACCCCGCTTCCGCTGCGCTTTTCTCCGAGCGGAAGCGGGGTTTCTGCCGGATATGGAAGCCGGCCCTGGCGGCCCTCTCACAATGAAGTCGGCCCTCCCACAATCAACCAGAGCCTGCCTCCTCCAAGCCAGCCCTTCATCCATATATAGAATATATCTTCCGCGCCTTTTCCTGTAAAATCGTCCTTGCCTCAGCGGGCTCGATGATTTCAACATACTCGCCGAATGACAGCAGATAGAGGAAGGTCCAGTCGCTTAACTGGTATCGGAACCGTACTTCCAGGGTTCCGTCTTCCAGTTTTTTGATGTATTTTTCCTGAAATTCATCATAGACTTTATAAGCGATCTTTTCTGAAAAATGCAGTGTGAACATGGGCGCGCTGCATTCTTCCCGGCAGGAGGGAGCGAGCGAAAAATCTGCCGGCAGTTCACGGTCAAACAACTGGCCGGTTATCCGGAGCTCCCTTATGCGGGACATTTTATAGGTGCGGATTTCCTGTCTGCTCCGGGAGTAGGCGATAAGATACCAGGCGTGCGATTTGAAAACCAGCTTCAGCGGTTCAACCGTCTGCGCGGTTATCTGCAGCTCGGAATTGAAGTATGTGAAGGTAATGACATACTTATTGATGACTGCGCGCTCTAAAGCTGTGATGTGGTGTTTCTCCTGTTCGGGGCTGCCCCAATACGAGAAATCAATCTCCAGCCATTCGGACTGCAGCTTGTGGCTGAACAGTCCGGCAACCTTGTTTAAGGCTTTATCCGCGTCAGGGTAATTGGATGACTTCAGGATTTGCAGCGCCTGTACAATATTGCGCTGCTCGGCCTGAGTGAAATAGGACTTGTCCAGCGAATAGCCCTTCAGCAGCGACAGCCCTCCGCCATACCCCTTCTGCGACGTAATGGGTATGCCTGCAAGCGAGAGGACGTTGATGTCCCTGTAAATCGTGCGGGTGGAAACACAGAGCTCCTTTGCCAGCTGCTTTGCTGTTCTGTGCTCATGGCTCAGCAGGAGAAATACGATTTGAATCAGTCTGTCTATCTGCATCGTGTCACGCTGCCTGCCTGACAGACGGGGCATTCCATAGCGTTCAGTCCGCAACCGGATGGTTCCATGCAAACAGCTCCTCTCCTAAATATTTGTCATGCGGGGCGATCAGACACCGTTCGATTGATTTCCAATAGCTGTCGTAAAGGCTTTTCTGCGCCGCCCCATAGTGTTCCCTGGTGTCAAATTCCCAGAAAAGCATATATTTAACGCTTTTTACAATGCGGGTGATTTTAAGAGGGGGAAGCCCTTCTTTAATCTGCTCCATGTCGATGCGGTACCCGCGTCTGACAAGACGAAGCAAAAGCAGCCCCTCCTGTTTCTCCAGAATGTGTCTGGCTTCAGACATCAGCGCTTCAAATTCCGCCGTCTTCTGCGGCTTGACCTGATAGATACACAGTTCGGTAAATGGCATATGTGATTCCTCCTTTGCTTCATTTTAGCATCAGGAATATGACATAAGCAAGTCGCATTTTTCCGGTCTTGCAGACCGGATTTTAAAAATATACATAAAAACGGGTTTACACCCCAACCGTTCTATGCTATACTAACCCGGTATGGAAACGCCGGCGCCCGGTTTTTTGAGAACTCCTGACATAAACGGAGCGCGCGGTGGGGATTTTATTATAAGGAGGACATATTACCATGATTTCAAAGGAAAAGAAAGCGGCCATTATTGCTGAGTACGGCAGAAAGCCGGAGGATACCGGTTCACCGGAGGTTCAGATCGCGATTCTGACTGCCAGGATTACGGAGCTGACCGAGCATCTGAAGGCGAACCAGAAGGATCACCATTCCAGACGCGGCCTGTTAAAGATGGTTGGACAGAGACGCGGCCTTCTTGATTATTTAAAGAAGACGGATCTGGAGGGCTACCGCGCGCTGATCGAGAAGCTGGGCATCAGAAAGTAAGGAAGAAGAAAGCGGGGAGACTTATCTGCCCCGGTTGTTGATTCCCGCGGGCAGCGGGGGGATACGCGTTTTGCGCGTCCGCCTGCTGCCGCGGGATATTTGAGTGTCCGGCGGTTTTTGCGCATGCGGGAACCGCCCCTGTGGAAGAGGCCCCGAGACCGCTGCTGTGCGGACAAATCCCGGCGCGCTCTGCGCGCCTGCAAGTCCGGCGCATGGCTTTCGTTTGCCCGCAGAGCAGTAGTTTCGGTATCTTTCCACAGAAACACTTGTTTTGCTTTGAATGCGGCGCCGGTATGGCGGGCAGATACTGCCCGCCGCGCGTAAATGCCGCCCGCGCAGGGAAAGAGAGGAGATAGACGTGTATAAGAGTTTTTCAATGGAATTAGGAGGCAGGATGCTGACCGTGGATGTCGGCAGGGTGGCGGCGCAGGCGAACGGCGCTGCGTTTATGCATTATGGGGATACGACGGTGCTCTCAACGGCGACGGCATCGGATAAGCCAAGGGACGGGATTGATTTCTTCCCCTTAAGCGTGGAGTTTGAGGAGAAGCTGTATTCAGTGGGAAAGATTCCGGGCGGTTTTAACCGGCGCGAGGGCAAGGCGTCTGAGAATGCGATTTTGACGGCGCGCGTGATCGACCGGCCGATGCGCCCGCTGTTTCCGAAGGATTACAGGAACGATGTGACGTTAAACAATCTGGTGCTGTCCGTGGATCCGGACTGCAGCCCGGAGTACACGGCCATGCTGGGCTCTGCGATCGCGACCTGCATTTCCGATATCCCGTTTGACGGCCCCTGCGCGACGACGCAGATCGGCATGATTGACGGGGAGTTTATCATTAACCCCACGAATGGGCAGAAGCAGGCGTCGGATATGGCGCTGACCGTGGCCTCCACGAGGGAAAAGGTGATTATGATCGAGGCCGGGGCGAAGGAGGTTCCGGAGCAGGTGATGCTCGATGCGATTTTCAAGGCCCATGAGGTGAACCAGGAGATCATCCGCTTCATTGACGGCATTGTGGCAGAGTGCGGCAAGGAGAAGCACACGTATGAGAGCTGCGCCGTTCCGGAGGAGTTATTTGCGGCCATGAAGGAGATAGTGACTCCGCAGGAGATGGAAGAGGCTGTATTTACGGACGAAAAGCAGAAGCGCGAGGCAAATATAAAGGCCATTACCGAGCGCCTGGAGGAGGCGTTCGCAGAGAAGGAAGAATGGCTTCCTGTGCTTTCTGAGGCGATTTACCAGTATCAGAAGAAGACGGTCCGCAAGATGATTTTAAAGGATCACAGACGCCCCGACGGCCGCGGCATTACGGAGATCCGCCCGCTGGCAGCGGAGATCGACATGCTTCCGAGAGTCCACGGATCGGGTATGTTTACAAGAGGACAGACGCAGATTTTAAATATCTGCACCCTGGCGCCGCTTTCCGAGGCGCAGAGGCTGGACGGGCTGGATGAGAACGAGACGTCCAAGCGCTATATGCACCACTACAATTTCCCGTCCTACTCTGTAGGCGAGACGAAGCCGTCCAGAGGGCCGGGACGCCGCGAGATCGGCCATGGCGCGCTGGCGGAGAGGGCTCTGCTTCCGGTGCTTCCGACAGAGGAGGAGTTCCCCTACGCGATCCGCACCGTTTCCGAGACGATGGAGTCCAACGGATCGACCTCGCAGGCCAGTATCTGCGCCTCCACACTGTCCCTGATGGCGGCGGGCGTTCCGATCAAGGCCCCGGTGGCGGGTATCTCCTGCGGTCTGGTGACAGGCGATACAGATGACGATTATATTGTGCTGACCGATATCCAGGGGCTGGAGGATTTCTTCGGCGATATGGATTTCAAGGTGGGAGGCACGCATAAGGGCATTACCTCCATCCAGATGGATATCAAGATCCATGGCCTGACACGGCCGATCATCGAGGAGGCGATCGCCAGGACGAGGGAGGCAAGGCTTTACATTCTGGACGAGGTGATGGCTCCGGTGATCTCCGAGCCGAGAAAGGAAGTCAACCAGTACGCCCCGAAGATCGTGCAGATCTCCATTGATCCGCAGAAGATCGGCGACGTGGTCGGCAAGCAGGGCAAGGTGATCAACAAGATCATTGAGCAGACCGGCGTGAAGATCGACATCGAGGAGGACGGCAGCGTTTCCGTCTGCGGCACAGATAAGGAGATGATCGACAAGGCGCTCCAGATCATCCGCAGCATTGTAACGGATATCGAGCCGGGCCAGGTTCTGACCGGAACGGTAGTCCGGATCATGAATTTTGGCGCGTTCGTGGAGCTGTCCCCGAACAAGGACGGCATGGTTCATATCTCCAAGCTCTCGGATAAGAGAGTGGCCAAGGTCGAGGATGTGGTCAATATCGGCGACCAGGTGACGGTAAAGGTCATGGAGATTGACAAGATGGGCCGCATCAATCTGAGTATGAAGCCGGGGGATCTGGCTCCCAGGGCAGGCCGGAAGCCGGAACGGGTGGATCCGGTGTAAGGATTTGAAATTCTGAATGGTTACGAAATATTGCGTTTGACAGGAAAGCTGCCACAGGGCCGCAGATAGCGGCCCGGGCGGCTTTCTTTCATATGGAAGGCGGCGTGGCGCGGGCAGCCGGGAAAGGGGTAAAGGATGCTGAGTGTAACGGATATCTGTAAAAGCTATAAGAGACGGGCTATTTTAAAGGGAGTCTCCTTTGAGGCGCGCCCGGGAGAGTGTATCGGGATCGCGGGGGGAAACGGGTGCGGTAAGACAACGCTTTTGTCGATCCTTGCGGGGGTGAAGCGCGCGGATCGGGGCAGCATCCGGTTTGACGGGAGGGAGGCAGCGGGCTCGCCGCGTGTGTTTGAGCAGTTCGCGGCCTATGTGCCGCAGGAGGCGCCGCTGATCCCGGAGCTTTCGGCCAGAGATAATTATCGGCTCTGGTTTAAGGGCGATAAGCGGCGGATGGAGGAGGAGCTGGAGCATGGCGTCGGGAAAGCGCTGGGCCTGTCGGAATTTCTGCGTACTCCGGCGGGAAAGCTGTCCGGGGGGCAGAAGAAACGCCTTTCCATCGCCTCAGCCCTTTCCGGCCAGGCCCCGGTCCTGATCCTGGATGAGCCGGGGGCGGCCCTTGATCTGGCGGCAAAGGAGGAGATCCTGCGCTATGTGAAGGCATATGTGGGCCAGGGGGGGATCGTTGTCCTGACGTCGCATGAGAAGGGGGAGCTGGAGATATGCATCGGGCTGTTTGTCTTAAAAGAAGGAAGGCTTGAAAAGGTTCACGCGGGGATTCGGACAGAGGAGCTGATTCGGCTGTTTTGAAGAAAAACCGGCTTTATGAGATCTTACAAAATTCATAAATAGTGAAGATATCCCCGCTAAACGCCCAAAATGTGTTATACTATACCTTATGTAACTGAAGGAACCGCATAACATCAGGGAGGAATCAGGATGAAGTGTCCATATTGCAATCAGGAAATAGAGGATGGAAGCCAGGTCTGCGCTCTGTGCGGCCGCGCCTTACTTACGGAGGACGGCGGGCAGAATGCTCCCGGGGAGGCTTTACAGGGCGGCGCAGGCGTGTCTCAGGCTGAGACAGGCAAAAGCGAGCCCGCTGCGGGAGAGGATCCGAAACAGGGAAAAAAGTGGGTGATCCCCGTCCTTGCAGCCGGGGCCGCCATTGTCGTTGCGGGCGGTGTGTTTGCCCTGACCCGGCGGGAGGATCCGAAGGAGACCGTGATCAACGCTTTTAAAAGCATTACGGAAAAGGAGCAGCTCAGCCCCGCGGACGAGATGTTCGGGAGCCGGGAGCTGGGGAAAAAGCTCAGTAAGGCTTCCATGCAGGGCACAGTGAGCCTGACGCTGGAGAGCTGTATGAATCCGACGGTCAACAGCCTGGCCACAGGCAGCCTGGAGATCGGGATGAAGAAGGACATAGAGAATAAGAAGGCGTCTGTGTCGTACGGCGTCGGGTACGGGGGCATGGAGCTGGCAGATATGGATCTGTACTTTGATGAGAAGCAGCTCGTTGCGGCTGTGCCGGCCCTCTCGTCAAAGGCGTTTACGCTCAACTACGGCGAGGATCTGGAGGGACAGCTCGCGGCATCGCCGTATCTGGGAACGGTTCTGGAGCAGTACGGCATGGATCTGGGCGGGATCGGCCATTATATGGAGACATGCATGGATCTGGCGGCCGGGGATCAGAAGCTGTTTGACTTAAAGGAGCTGTGGGAGCGCTACAAGGAGGGCAGCAGGGCCATTGATAACCTAAAAGAGGCCATGACCGTTGAAAAGACGGAGAAAAAGGAGTTTACCATCGATGAAAAGCCGGTGGACTGCAGCGGATACCATGTAGTGATCACCAAGGACGCGATGATCGATTTCCTGGATGTCAGCCGCGAGTTTTTCTTAAGCGACGAGACGCTGAAAAGCGATTTCATCCAATATATGGAGCTGATAGGGGAGCTTCAGAGCAGCATGCAGTCGCTCTATGGGATCGGGATGCCGCAGTCGCCGGAGATGATGCAGCAGGAGCTGTGGCAGATGGCGCAGGGCGAATTTGATAAGTTTCTCGCGCAGCTCGACGAATCCATGGGCGACGTGGCCATGAATGTCTATGTGAGGAAGGACAAAAAGATGGCGGGCTTTGATTTTGAGAGCGCGGCCGAGATCGAGGGCGAGGTGATCCAGATACGCGGCGAGGCGGCCTTTGCAGGCGGCTACAATATGGGCGCAAATATGACTGCCTTCGTGGAGCTTGAGGGTGAGGATGGAAAGACGGTCGCCCTGTCCTATGAAAGCACCGGCGCGTATGAGAAGGATAAGAGCTGGGAAACGTATATCCGTGGAACGGTTGAGGCGGCCGGGGAGAGCTTTGGCATTTCCTGTGAGAGCACATGCGAGGCGGCCGGGGATGCCTGGGATTATGCGCTTGATCTTACGTTTCTGAGCGGAAAAATGAGCGTGGGCTCGCTTTCGTCAAACGGCGTGATCGAAATCCCACAAAAGGGAGAATCCCTGCGGATCGACATGGATTCGATCCGCGTGGAATCCCCGATGGCCGGCGCGGGGCCGGCGATAGAGCTTTCCGGCTCCTGCGAGGCAGGCCCTCTGACCGAAGAGGTGACGGTTCCGGAGGGAGACCCCTTTGACATTCTGGCAGCGACAGAGGAAGAGTATCAGGCAGTGGGGATGGAGATTTACGGAAACCTGTTTGGACTGATACTCCGGATGCAGTAGGAGGGCTGATGCGTACCTTTCTTATTTACCTGCAGATGGAATGCAAGAGAACCTTAAAAAGTATCCCATATGTTCTGACAGGAGCAATTGTGCTGGTTGTGCTGGCCGGCACAATTGCTTTTTCGGCAAGTAAGCTTTTGTACAGCGGCAGGGCTGTGGGGCGGATTGAGGTGGGCGTCGTGATGCCGGAGGAGGACGCCCTGGCCAGGATGGCGATGCGTATGGTGTCCTCCCTGGACAGCGTGAAGGGACTGTGCCATTTCACGTATGTGGAAGCGGCGCAGGGCAGGAGGCAGCTAAAGGACGGAGAGCTTCTGGCGCTCCTGGAGCTTCCGGAGGGACTCGTAGAGGGGATCATGGACGGGAGCAACGTGCCGGTGACCGTCGTTTTGCCGGACAATGCGGGGCTGGAGGCAGCGGTGTTTAAGGAACTCACCGGGGCCGGGACCTCGCTGCTTAAAACCGCCCAGGCCGGGATCTATGCAGCGGACGATTACCTGAACACCTGTGAGATGACGACCTCCATCGCCCGGGCGGAGCGCGATCTGAACGAGGTGTTTTTGCGCTACGCGCTCACCCGGGAGCGCTGCTTTTCGGAGGAGGAGGTCAGCGCTGCCGGCGATGTGGGCGCAGCGGTGTATTATGGGATATCTGCCGTTGTGGGCATACTGCTTCTGCTCGGCATTCCCGCCGCCTGCATCGCGGGGCCGTACCGCCCGGCGACGGAGGAGATGCTGATGCGCATCGGAATCGGCCGCGTGCAGAGGACGGCGGCGCGCACGTTCAGCCTTGGCTTTCTGCTCCTGCTGTTTTTGTCCGTCCCGGCGGCCCTGGCCGCTTGCAGGGGGCTTTTTCAGGCGGGAGCGGCCGCGCTCTGTATGGGGATTCTCCTCTGCCTTACAGCCGCGGGCTGGATCCACCTGCACTACGAGCTGTGCCGGAATGAGACGGCGGCCATCCTGCTTTTGTTTGGGACAACGGTGGTCATGCTCTTTATGTCCGGCGGAATCATCCCGTCGGTATTTTTGCCGGAGGCCGTACAGGCAGCCGGCAAATGGACGCCTGCCGCGTTTTTTGCGGACGGGATTCGGTTTATGATCACCGGGGAGGCCAACGGGAGCGCGGCAAAGCTTCTTTTGCTGGAGGCAGCCGTATTCCTCCTGTCATCCGAACTCAGAAGGGAGCAAAGGTAGAGACGTGAGATGGATCGCAAAATGGTATGTTTATTCCTGCAAACGCCTGTTTAAAAAGCCCCTGTTTTTCCTCCTGCTCCTGTCGCTGCCGATCGGGATGCGGCTGTTCTGGAGCGCGGAGAAGGAGAGCGGGGGAACCATTTCCATTGCCCTGTATACGGACGGGGACGATTTTAATGAGCAGGCGGCGGACGCGCTCATTAGAGAAGCGCAGTCCTTTGATTTTTACAGGTGCGGGTCAGAGGAGGCCCTGCGCGCGGACGTGGCCGCGGGCCGCGCGGAGTGCGGGTACTGTTTTCCGGCGGGGCTTAAGGAGAGGCTGAACGCCGGGGATTATAAGCGCGCAATCCGGGTTGTCACATCGCCGTCCACCGTGGCGTCGGGGATCGCCTCAGAGAGCGTGTACGCGGGCCTTTTCTCCGTGTACGGACGGGAGCTTCTGAGGCAGTACGCCGTTTCCGGGGAGGCGTTTGCCGCTGCGCGGGAGATCGTCACGGCAGAGGGGATCTGGGAGGAGCTGGAACCGCTCTACGACGCATATCTGGAAAATGGGAGCACCTTTGCCTTTGCGTACGAGACGGTGGCCGGGGCGGCTGTGGAAGAAACACAGGCGCTTGCCTCCTTCCCGGTGCGCGGGATGGGCGCTGTCTTTATACTGGTCATGGGCCTGGGGGCTGCGGTGACAGCAGGAGAGGATGAGAGGCGCGGCCTGTATCTGGCCATGACAGGGGCCGGGAAAACGGCCTGCCAGCTCATGCAGATCGGGGCTGCGGTCTCCTTTGCGGCGCTGTCTGTGCTGACGAGCTTTGCTGTGTCCGGCAGCCTTCCCGGGCCGTGCGGGCCGGGAGCCCTGTTCCGGGAAGGCGCTGCGCTTGCGCTTTACGGCGCGTCTGCCGCCGTGTTTTCCTGGGGGCTTCTGACAGTGGTCAAAAAACCGCAGGCGATTGCGGGCCTGATCCCGTTTTTCATCCTTGGAAGCCTGGCCGTGTGCCCGGTGTTTGCGGATTTGTCGAGGTTTATACCGGTCATAAAAATCATCCGGTGGGGATTTCTGCCCTGGTATTATCTGCGGCTGTGACGGAGAGGAGAGCGGTTCACGCTCAAGAAGTTCAGGAAACATTCAAAACCCCCGTTGCTATTTTCCTGCTGAGTTATTATAATTGAAAAAGATATCGGGTAAGAAAGGAGTGAACACAATGGAAGGCCGAAGCCGCAAGGCGGAATCAGACGGCAGCCACCCTGAACCGAAGGCAGCGTACGCTTCGTGTTTTCGTTGTGCGCGCTGCCGGAACAAGGCGTAGCGGTTGAGACGCGTTTCACCGCTTGAGAGAGGCTGTTCCTTCTGTTTCCAAAATCGCAGGATGAATTTTGGAGGGAGAGAACGAGATGTTGGAAAAAGAGAATCAGTTAGAGACACTTTTAGACCTGACGGCGGGAAAGAAATACAGGGAGCTGAAAGGGCATCTGGTGGAGATGAATGAGGTGGATATCGCCTCCTTCATGGAAGAGCTGGATTCCGAGAAGACGGTGGTGATTTTCCGCATGCTTCCCAAGGAGCTGGCATCGGATGTTTTTGCCTGCCTGGAGGTGGAGCAGCAGCAGCACATTATTACGAGCATCACGGATAATGAGCTGCGCAGTATTGTGGATGATCTGTTTGTGGACGACGCGGTGGACATGCTGGAGGAGCTGCCGGCCACGATTGTAAAGCGCGTGCTTAAGAATTCCAGCCCGGATACAAGGCAGCTCATCAACCAGTTTTTAAAATATCCGGAAAACAGCGCCGGCAGTGTGATGACAGCAGAGTATGTGGGCCTGAAAAAGACCATGAACGTAGAGGAGGCCTTTGCCTATATCCGCAAATACGGCGTGGACAAAGAGACGATCTACACCTGCTATGTCATGGACGAAAAGCGCCAGCTCGAGGGTGTTCTGACGGTCAAGGATCTGCTCATGAACCCTTACGAGACGGTTCTCGGGGATATCATGGACACCCGCGTCATCAAAGCCCGCACCACCGAAGACCAGGAAAAAGTGGTGGACACCTTTAACGAGTACAATCTTCTGAGCCTCCCTGTGGTGGATCAGGAGGATCGGCTGGTGGGGATTATCACAGTGGACGATGTGATGGACGTCATGGAGCAGGAGGCCACGGAGGACTTTGAAAAGATGGCGGCCATGCTTCCCAGTGAAAAGCCGTATTTAAAGACGAGCGTCTTCCGCCTTGCCGGAAACCGCATCCCCTGGCTCCTGATCCTGATGCTGAGCAGCATGATCACAGGCGGGATCCTGGTCAGCTACGAGGCAGCCTTTGCAGCCATCCCGCTGCTCGTCTCCTTTGTCCCCATGCTGATGGACACCGGGGGCAATTCCGGAAGCCAGGCCAGCACCATGATCATCCGCGGCATGGCGGTGGGGGAGGTAGAGCCGTCGGATATCTTTAAGGTGATGTGGAAAGAGGTGCGGGTCGGATGCATGTGCGGCCTGGTCCTGGCGCTGGTCAACTACGTGCGCCTGATTCTCCAGTACCCCGGACAGGAGCTGATCTGCCTGACCGTGGTGCTGAGCGTATTCTGCACGGTGATCATTGCCAAGACGATCGGGTGTACGCTGCCGATCCTGGCAAAAGTGGCCAGGCTTGACCCGGCGATCATGGCGGCGCCGATGATCACGACAATTGTGGATGCGTGCAGCCTGATGATTTACTTTAATCTGGCATGTACGCTTTTGGGGATGGCGCGGGGGTAGCCGCGGAGGGGCCGCCGGATACGTAGCCAGCGTCAGGTAGTATATCCATAAGGAACCCGTAGAAAACCGCCGGTACTTAGCGAGGTCTTTTCGAGCTTAGAGCGTGTTTGAAAAATGCTTTCTTACAGATGTGCGTCACAATTTGTG
>Ga0224483_100121_pt1 | contig 20221 bp, 16 predicted proteins | sample hydfratestSal1_FD_181453 | JGI IMG/M metagenome (GOLD analysis project Ga0224483, IMG submission 181453) | Metatranscriptome of mouse feces microbial communities from Columbus University, Ohio, United States - Sal1 (Metagenome Metatranscriptome) ... | reverse complement strand
ATTTTAAAAAGCAAAGCAGTATGTTTAAATTCCATCCATTTTCCAGATTTCATTCCCATATCCATAGGGTTTCATTCCCTTTTGCCAAAATACCAAAAAAATTTGCCGATATAAATAGGGAAAGCAAATCCCAGCATGGGGTGCAGGCCATGGGAATGGCTGTCAGCCGCATCCCCGGGAAAAACCAGGCAGAATCAGGTGAGGAAATTGGAAATAGCGATATGTGATGATGAAACAGCCATCCAGGAACAGATAAAAGCATGGGTCGTGCAGGAACAGCAGGGAATTTCCCCCAAACTTTACAGGTCAGGGGACAGCCTGCTTGCTGACGGAACCCAGTTTGACATTATATTCCTTGATATCCAGATGGAGGGGGCAAACGGCATTGAAACGGCCAGAATGCTCAGGGAACGGGACGAAGAAGCCATCCTGATTTTTATTACAGGCATCCGGGAGTATGTATTTGACGCCTTTGAGGTGGCAGCGTTCCACTATCTGCTCAAGCCTATTGAGGAACAGAAATTCCGGCAGGTATTCTGCAGGGCAGTGAGGGAGCTGGAAAAAAGAGGGAACCAGCGCCGGGAACTATTGGTGGTTAAGACAAAGCGCCAAAATATTATTTTGGAAAAGGGCAATATTTATTACGTGGAAAGCAGGGGAAAAAAGGTGGCAGTCCACACCGCAGGGGAAACCATAGAAGTATATTCTTCCATGCATGGGCTGGCTGGGCAGCTTGGCACAGGCTTTTACCGCTGCCACAGGAGTTATCTGGTGAACATGGCATATGTTGCAGAGTACAGCCACGAAAGCATTATTTTGTCCAATGGGGCGTATGTTTATCTGGCAAAGGAAAAATATGGGGAATTTGTCAAAGCATATATGCGTTATTTAAGGGGGCAGGCGGCAGGGAACAGTATTTAGGGAATGGGGTGGCAAGGTTGGGGCAATGGATTGTTTGGGTTCTGGATATCCTGCTCTATTTAGCGGAAGGGTACTGCATCCAGTTTTTTTTCGGCAGGTTTGCAAAGCCAAAACTGCACGGCCTGAAATATGCGGAATGGGCATCCGGGATTACATGGATTGCCGTGCGGGCAGCCAGCGAAGGGCTGTTCCTGGGAATGGGCGGCGGCATCCGGTTTTTAAAGCTGCTGGTATCTTCCATGGTGCTGTTTGTATTTTGCATGTGCTGGTACCAGGGGAACCTGCTTTTGAAAATTTTTCTGGCTGTCCAGTTTGCGGCTTTGCGGGAACTGTCATTTTGGGCGTCCAGCAGCCTGCTTTTTTTGGGAAACGGCTTAATTACGCTGCTGGCCCATGGGGCAGACAGCGGCTGGCTGCCAATTGGCTGGCTGGTCCCGGCGGTAAGTTTGGTATCCTATGTTTCCGTCGCGCTTGAGTGGGCGGTGCAGGGGCTTTTGCTTTTTGTATCTGTCAGGAGAATTGCGGCGTGTTATCAGGGCAGGGAAGAAGGGTGGATGGGAAAAGAAGTGTTTCTTTACCTGCTCCCTGCTGCTGCGGGGCTGCTGGTGGATTTGCTGGTGTCCCTGCTTATCATTACGGCAGAGAATGGGGAAACCGTTATTCTTTATGAAAAATATCCGTTCCTGTACATCCTGGTTCCCATGCTTGCCCTGTCCCTGATCCTGGCAGTAGTATTCAGCTTCCAAACATTTCAGGAGCTGGCTGCGCTGCAGGAGGGACGGGCAGAAAAGATAATATTGGAGCACCAAATCACCCAAATGCAGGAGGCAATGGCGGAATTGGAGCATATGTACGACGGGGTGCGGGCAGTCAGGCATGACATGAAAAACCATATGGCGGTCCTGCAAAGCCTGATACAGAAAAAGTGCCGCCCCCAGCCCGGGGAAGATGAGGAAATAACACAGTATTTTGCAGGGCTGTGCCAGTCGGTGGAGCAGCTTGACAGCAGGGTGCATACCGGGAATGCCGTCAGCGATACGGTGGTGGGCAGCAAATTCCGCTATGCCAGGGAGCGGATACCGGGCATCCGTCTGGACGCTGAGAATTTCCTGTTTGGAGATGCACCTGGCATCAAGGCATACGACTTGGGGGTTATCTTAAATAATGGGCTGGACAATGCCATTGAAGCCTGTGCACGGATGCGGGAGAAGGAACCGGAAGCAGAAGCCTATATTGCCATCCGTTCTTTTCAGGCAAAACAGATGCTTTTTTTCGAGATTGAAAATAGTTTCGATGGCATAGTGCAGGTTCCAAAGGGCGGCGGCTTTCCGCTGTCCTCCAAAGAGGATGGGGAATTGCATGGGATTGGCTTAAAAAATATTCAGAAATGTGCGGCAAAATATGGCGGCGACATAGACTGTATTGTGGAACACAAGCGGTTTACCTTATCCGTTATGGTAAAAGGGAGGATATAGCAATATGGGGTGTTCTGTTGCCATGCATAAAAGGAAAATGGAAGGGAATGGTTTTTATGGATCTACTGGGATTGGGCAGCAGTTTGGCAGGTTATGGCCGATATTGTGGGATAAGCAACAGTTACACAAGCCCTTACTGGTATCGTGGGATAAGCAATGGTTACACAAGCCCTTACCGGTATCATGGGATAAGCAGCCGTTTGGCAAATTCCTGCCAATATACAGGGAATAGGCTGTCATTTTCCGAGGCGCTTTCAGCGGCTGGGAAGGCGGGAAATACAGAAATGCTTTTGGCGGCAAGGGGCAGGGCAGGGAGCTGGCTGCCATATTCCGAAGCATATTTGGCGGCAAGGGGCAGGAATGGGTTTCCGGTTTATGGGCTGTGGACGGATGGCAGCAGCAGCGCTGCTGGCGTACCTGGCAGAAATGGCAAAGCTGCAGCCATGGGAACCAGCAATGTGCCGGAAGGGTATTTTGGGAATTGGCATAATTTATACCGGGGGCTGCAGCCCAGAAGGTATGGGGGCGTTTCGGCATTGCTGAGCCCACAGGCGCAGACAAGGCTGGAATCCGCGATAGGCACAGACGCGGTAAAGGCATTGCCGGAGCTGCTGCAGGAAATGCAGGAATATCCGGAATCTGCAAAAGATATTGTCGGGCAGTGGATACAGTTGTGGAAATCAGATAAATAAACAAATTTTGGCTTTTTAGTAAAAATTGGTTGGAATTGCGCGTTTGGCCGTGGTAAAATGAATTTATATGCAAAGTATGTTACCAAAAAACAAGGCTACCATGGAACGAAAGGGATGTGTGATTACAATGGGATTCAACTATAACTTAACAGCAGCCCAAATCCTGCAGGAATTAGGGTATAAAGACCCTGTTGCCAAAGAAGCCCTGATACAACAGCAGCAGGAAAAAAATATCAGGCTGCCTTCCGTGCTTTTTGAGTTTTTATGCCTGGCGTCGGATTGCCCGCTGCTTGCTACGGCAGATATTGGGACGGAAAGCCAGGCCCCGTTTTCTACCCTGTATGAAGAAATCCAGGAGATGATAGACGAGGACCAGGAGTATTGGGAAGAACATCCGGACGATCCGGATAACAGTGAATATTACCAATATTATAAGCTGCCAAGGGAGCAATGGGAAAGCCGTGTCCCGGACTACCTGCTGATTGGCAGCGATTACGGCGCAGGCGTGGTGTCGTTTGGCATACGCCTGTCAGATTTGGACCAGGATGACCCGCCGGTGTATATGAACCATGAGTGCGATGCCATTGCAGACTGGAAACTTTGGAGCAAGAGCCTTTCCGGGTATTTGATGATGGTCCTTTGCGATGCTTTATGCTGCGGGGAATATAAAACAGCGGCTAGGGCGCTTGAGGAACAGGGTTGGGCGGCTTCCAAGCTGACCCAGGAGGATTTTACCCGCCTGATACCAGATCCGTCCGCCATGCTGAAGGAATTATCGCTGTATGGGACGGAAAGCATATGCGGCTGCGCTTATGACAGGGAGCGGAAGATTCTGGTTGCCGTAAGGGCTGACAGGAAAAATAAAGATTATTTTTATGGTATGGAATACCGGAAGCAAAATGGGGAAACTCAAAATGTATAAAACATTGCATAATAGGGAAAATGGTATTATAATAGTACGCGTGCGCTGCTTTGGCAGCAGAAGCCAAAACATAAGGAGGTAAGAGAAATGGCCCAAGTAACAAAAGAAACCATGATTGGAGAACTGCTCCAGATTGACGAAAATGTTGCACCGCTTTTACTGGAAATCGGGATGCACTGCCTTGGCTGCCCATCTTCCCAGATGGAAACCATTGCAGAAGCAGCTATGGTGCATGGGATTGAGCCAGATGCATTGGTAAATAAAATTAATGAGTTTCTGGCAAAATAAGTTGCCGCTATGCCATACCTTACTGGCAGCAGGGCGGCTGCCTTTGAAGGCTGCTTTATAGTGGATTAATTTAGAAAGGACGGGGCAATCAGCTATGGTGCAAATGTAACATAGGCTGATACCCCGGTTTCTTTTGTCCGTTTGGAATTATAGTTCGTGGATAAGAATTCCCTTCTTACCAAAATAAAATGTCCTCTGCAATTCCTCCTTTTATCCTCCAAAAACCTTGAAGTTATTCTGTGATGTAATAAATGATTCAGCAGTCCATGGCTGCCAGTTCTGGAGCAGCAAGTACGGGCTGCGTCCATATGGATGGCGTTCGTTTACAGTTTCTGGTGGTATGCCCATATAGCGCGGCGGGATATAGCTGCCGGATATGGGGCAAGTTGGTTTATAGTTGCCATTGGTTTCCCTGCCTTCCATCCGGGGATTCCAACATCTTTTTTCTTCTCCCAAAATGCGGGGCAGCTAAGCCCCGGCACTGCCAGCACAGTTTCATTTTTTATTTTTGGGGAATGCCCTGGATGGGGCGGCGGGGACAGGCCTTTTCGAAAGGATGCTATGCAAAGGCACCGGATAGAGATGTGCACGGTGCATATGTCTGAAAACAGGCGGATTGTGTAAAATTTCCATTTAAGTATAAAACATACAGATGATTGCTTTGTTTCCGGGTTAATTTTTAGCGGATTTCCACATACTATATATCTATGGAACATGATGTGTAGAAACAGAAAATACATTTGCAGTTAAAGATAAGCTTGAAATGTGTCTGGTGAAAAGGCCTGGGCAGCCGAAGGCAGCGTCTTGCGCCTGCCGTAAGGCTTTGGGAGCTGCGTCCTGAAAGCGCGCAGCCTGCCATGCTCCTTTCTGCCTGAATCAAACGGGCATCTCCTGTTACTTATAGCATACAAATACTGGTAAATGCAAGCTGTTTCGGCAAAAATTTAGAAAATTAATACTTTTTTTAGAAAATCCGGGGGCGTATGGCTTGACGAAATGCAAGAATATGTAATATACTTTGAGTACTATAAACAGGCAAGTTTTCGACAATCCTGGTTATGGCGTTTTAGCTTTGTTGGTTTTGTATTAATATATATTTTATGGAATTCCTGATGGTGCATTTTAGGAAAAGGAAGTGGTCATATGAAAATTGAAAAAGTGAATGAGAACCAAATCCGCTGTACCCTCACCCGTGAGGATTTGGCGGACCGGCAGCTCAAGTTAAGTGAACTGGCATATGGGACCGAGAAGGCGAAACTGCTGTTCCGCGATATGATGCAGCAGGCAGCATATGAATGTGGGTTTGAGGCGGAGGATATTCCCCTGATGATTGAGGCGATCCCCCTGTCACCAGATACAATTATTTTGATTATTACGAAGGTAGAATACCCGGAGGAGCTGGATACGCGCTTTTCCCAGTTTGCTCCCGGAGACCCGGAGGAGGAAGCCCGGGAAGATTACATGGGGGAGGACAGCGATAAGGTATTCGAAGAAGCAGGGGCTGACGACATCCTTGACCTGGTGCGCAGGCTGCAGGAGCAAAGCAGGACGGCGGAAGGTAAGGAGCAGGCGGATAACCATATTTCTTTAGGAAAGATTTCGGAAAAGAAGCATAAGAAAAAAGAGGAACCTCTTGTAGTAGATATTACCAAACTGTTCGTGTTTGATGAACTGGATGAGGTGAACCGGCTGGCGCGGGTACTTAAGGGCTTTTACAACGGCTGCAACGTGCTCTATAAGAATAAGCTGAACCGGAAATATTACTTAGTAATCAGCAAGAGCCACCATACTCCGGAGGAGTTTAACAAGGTTTGCAATATTTTGTCAGAATATGCGCACCAGGAAAAATATTCCACGGCAATCCGGGCGTATTTTGATGAACATTACGAGCTGATTCTGAAAGAGGATGCATTACAGATTTTAAGTAAAATATGAGAACAGGGGGCTGTTACATTCAGGGTTTAACTACAGGATATGGCATAGGGTAGGCAGGCAATCCATATCTTGTATCTTCTTTGGATGTGGCAGCCCCTTTTGTACGTAGGAGGATGAAATGTCAGGAAGGGACAAGCAGTTCCCGGATCGCGGGGATGCTGGATGGGAGATAGATGACGGGCCTTTTGTAGCAGGCCCGGGACAAGATGGGCCGGATTTCCATGGAGGATATGGCTGGGGAATGGACGGCGTAAACGGGGCTGGCTGGGAGCCAAACATGGACGGCTATGGGCAGGCGCAGAATGGAATGGAAGGCTACGGCCAGGGGGAACCGGCTGGCTGGAACAGCGAAATGGACGGCTATGGCATGGACCTGGACGGTTATAGTGAGGAAGGCCTTGAGGATGTGGAACTGGAAGGGGATCTCCCTGCCAGGGGAAAAGGCAAAGGCCGAAGCCCCCGGGGACGGGCTTCCGGCAGGCGGAAAAGCCGGGGGAATGGGCAAAGGCCGCCCAGAAGGCCGGCAGGGAAAGACGGCAATGGCGGCCCTTCCAGGCCAAAAAGGGCCCAGGGCCGGAACGGAAGGGGCAAAAGGAGGCCACAAAGGGACAGCCGCACGCCGGTTGCCGCAGCAGTTATCTTTATTGCGGCGGTCTTGCTGATTGCCCTGCTCAGCGCAGCCATTAAGAAATACAGCCCCAGCAAGGAGCGGGCTGACCTGAACGAATATTACAATGTCCACAGCCCGGAGGATATTGCGGTCCTTTTGGACGGCCAGCTTCTGGAAGAAACAGCGAAGTATTGGGATGGGCATGTGTATATGGACTATAAGCTGGTGCAGCAGTATTTAAACCAACGTTTTTACTGGGATTCCAATGAAAATATCCTGCGGTATGTCACCGATTCTGACGTAGTTTCTGCCAGCGCAGGCAGCAGGGATTACACGGTGACAAAGAAAACGGAGCACACCGACTACACCATAGTGAAAGTGGACGGGGAACAAATGTATCTGGCGTTAGATTTTGTCCAGAACTATACAAATATTGATTTTGCCGTGCACCAAACCCCCAACCGGGTGAAAATCACTTCTGTTTGGGGTAAGGTTTCAACAGCAGAGGTGCGCAAAGATACCCAAATCCGTATCAAAGGCGGCATTAAGAGCCCAATTGCAGCAGATTTGGAAAAAGGGGCGGAAGTCACCATTTTGGATGCCGGGGAAGACTGGAGCAGGGTATGCACAGAGGATGGCATGATAGGCTGGCTGCAGAATAAACGGCTGGGGGAACCGGCTTCAAAAACTATTTCAAGGGAATTTGAAGAACCAAAGTTTTCCCATTTATTGAAGGATGGGCCAGTAAGCCTTGGGTGGCATCAGGTGACGACACAGGAGGCAAACGGCAGGATTTCCGATATCCTCCAGAGCACCAAGGGCGTAAATGTCATTTCACCCACATGGTTTTACTTAAATGACAATGACGGGAATATTTTCTCCCTTGCCAGCAGGGAATACGTCAACTACTGCCACCAGAACAATGTGGATGTCTGGGCTTTAGTCAGCAACCTGGAGAACCCGGAAGCAGACAGCACGTATGTGCTGACCCATACGTCAGCAAGGGATTATCTGGCGAACCAGATTATTGCGGCGGCCATTGAATATGACCTGGATGGGATTAATCTGGATTTCGAGGCCCTAAGCGGCGAGGTAGGGGATTCCTACATCCAGTTTGTGCGGGAGCTTTCCCTGAAATGCAAGAATAACAACCTGGTGCTTTCCGTGGACAATTATGTGCCGTCCAGCTACACGGCTTTTTACAACCGGGCGGAACAGGCAGTGTTTGCCGATTATGTAATTATCATGGGTTATGACGAGCATTACAGCGGATCCGAGGATATCGGGTCTGTGGCTTCCATCGGTTTTGTCCGGGAGGGGGTGGAGAACACCTTAAAAGAAGTCCCGCCGGAACAGACGATTTTGGCTATGCCATTCTACACCAGGGTCTGGGAACTGACCCCCAAGGATGGGGCCGGGGAGGATGTGGAATCTGCCGCGGAAGATTACCTGCCCTACACGTTTACCTGCACGGAGGAAGGTATGCAGACCGTGGAAAACCGTTATACGGAAAATGGCGCCCAGGCGGTATGGTCGGAGGAGGATGGGCAGTATATTGCTGAATATGAGAAGGATGGGAAAACCTACAAAATGTGGGTGGAAAATGAAAAATCCCTGGAGGAAAAGCTGAAAGTCATGAAACAGAATAACCTTGCAGGGGCTGCATACTGGAAGCTGGGGCTGGAGAGGGCTTCGGCATGGGATACCATTATCAAGTATGTGAACTGATGTGCAGCGCTGCCAGGAAACGCGGCACATTATAAAATATAAAGAAAATAGGAGGAGGGTTTATCATTGAAAGAACATACGACAGGGAGGGTGACAATACCTACAGACGTGGATGTAGTGCCTGAAACGCTGGAACTTGTAAAACGCTGGGGGGCGGATGCAATCCGGGATTGCGACGGGACAGACTATCCAGAAGAATTGAAGGACGTGGAAGCAAAAGTTTATTCCACATATTATACCACGAGAAAAGACAACGAATGGGCGAAAGCCAATCCAGATGAAATACAGCAGATGTACATTATGACGCCCTTTTATACAGCAGTTGGGGAGGAATTGTCCATCCGCCTTATGGACCATCTTTACCCGGATATGCTAAAGGTAAATGACAAGGATGACATTACAAGATGGTGGGAAGTCATTGACCGTACCACAGGGGAGCCAGTGCCGGCGTCCCGGTGGGGGTACGAAGCCGCAACAGGGGAAGTGACAATCCATGGCGCAAAGGAATTCCATGATTACACAGTAAGTTTCCTTGCTTACATTATGTGGGACCCGGTGCATATGTATAATGCAGTGACAAATGGCTGGACAAACTTTGAGAAGCAGATTACCTTTGACGTGCGCCAGCCAAAGACAAAGGAATTTTCCATGGAGCGCCTGAGGAAATACATCAAGGACAATCCGCATATTGACGTGATCCGCTATACCACATTTTTCCATCAGTTCACCTTGATTTTTGATGAACTGGCAAGGGAAAAGTATGTAGACTGGTATGGGTATTCCGCGTCGGTAAGCCCTTATATCCTGGAGCAGTTTGAAAAGGAAGCGGGCTATCCGTTCCGTCCCGAATTTATTATTGACCAGGGCTATATGAACAATATTTACCGCATCCCCAGCAAGGAATTCCGGGATTTCCAGAAGTTCCAGCAGAGGGAAGTGGCTAAGCTTGCCAAAGAAATGGTGGATATTACCCATGAGTGCGGCAAGGAAGCCATGATGTTCTTAGGGGACCACTGGATTGGCACAGAGCCGTTCCTGGACGAGTTCCGTTCGATTGGCCTGGACGCTGTAGTAGGAAGCGTTGGGAACGGAAGTACCCTCCGGTTAATCAGTGACATTGAAGGGGTAACTTATACTGAAGGAAGGCTCCTGCCGTATTTCTTCCCGGATGTGTTCCATGAGGGGGGCGACCCGGTGAAAGAAGCGAAAATGAACTGGGTAACGGCAAGGCGCGCAATTTTGCGAAAGCCCATTGACCGTATCGGGTATGGCGGATATCTGAAGCTTGCAATGGAATTCCCGGAATTTATTGATTATGTGGAGAGCGTATGCGAGGAATTCCGGGTGCTTTATGAAAATATCAAAGGCACAACCCCTTATTGCATCAAGAAAGTGGCTGTGCTGAATAGCTGGGGGAAAATGCGGGCATGGGGGAACCATATGGTGCACCACGCCATTTACTATAAGCAGAATTACTCCTATGCAGGAGTGATTGAAGCGTTGAGCGGCGCGCCCTTCGACGTGCAGTTCATAAGCTTTGACGATATCAGGGAGGATCCGGCTGCCCTGGACGGGATTGATGTACTGCTCAATGTGGGCGGGGCAGATACGGCATTTTCTGGGGGCGCAAACTGGGCGGATGAGAAAATCATCACGGCAGTGAAACGGTTTATATACAATGGCGGCGGCTTTATCGGTATTGGGGAGCCTTCCGCCTACCAGCATGAAGGGCATTTTTTCCAGCTTGCAACCACCATGGGCGTGGAAAAAGAAACCGGCTTCACGCTGAACGTGGATAAATATAACTGGGAGGAGCATGGACACTTTATCAAAGAGGACTGCACCAAGGAAATTGATTTCGGGGAAGGCCAGAAAAATATCTATGCCCTAGAGGGGGCAAAGATTCTGGTGCATCATGATAAGGAAGTCCAGATGGCTGTCAACGAATTTGGGAAAGGACGCTGCGTGTATATCAGCGGGCTTCCGTATAGCTTTGAAAACAGCCGTATCCTGTACCGTTCCATCCTTTGGTCTGCCCATGAGGAAGGGAACCTGTACCAGTGGTTCAGCACCAACTTCAATGTGGAAGTCCATGCATATGTAAAAAATGGAAAATACTGCGTAGTCAACAATACCTACGAACCGCAGAAAACAACCGTCTACAAAGGCGATGGGACAGGCTTTGAGGTGGAACTTGGGGCAAATGAGATTATTTGGTATGAAATTTAACGGATAGAGGAAAACGTAGCCGGCAAAAGTTTGCACAGGGGCTGCTGTACGAAGGAAATGCAGAATATATTGCATGTGTTCTCCTTGGTGCGGCAGCCCGGTTTTTGTCTTACAGGAAATACTGTGTTACTGTGAAGTGATAAAGTGCATGGATTTCCTATAAGAGAAAAACAGTTATGCGCAGCTCGCGGAGAGGAAATTTATTGCTGCGCAATCCGCTCGCGCGCGGAGAATGCGCTGTGCGCATTCTTTTTTACGTAGGGCTGCCAGTCACAACAAATAAGCGTCCCGTCACTTCATTCCTAAAGTTTTTCCAGAAAGAGTGCCGATAACATAAATAGCCGGAAAATGTGCCAGTGGGCTGATTTTCCCAGATGAAATTGTGAGGAAAGGAACGCCGTGCATTGCAGCCTGCGGCGGTGGGGAATCCCAGAGGTGGACAGCATTGAATATTGCGATTTGTGATGATGAAGGATATGTGCGCGCCTATATACGGGAATTAATCGGGCAGCAGGAGGCAGGCTGTAAGATCAGTGAGTTTTCATCCGGGCAGGAGCTGCTGGAATCCCAAGGGCTGGGAAATGGGGACAGTGAACCCCCATCTGGCAGCAAGGGGCAGGAAGGCATAGATATCCTGTTCCTTGACATTTCCATGGCGGGCTTAGGTGGGATGGATGTGGCAAGAAAGCTCAGGAGCCGTGCCGGGGCCGGAGGAGAACCCATTTTGGGCAGCCTGCCCCTGATTATTTTTGTGTCAGGTTACCCGGAATATGCAGTAGAAGCCTTTTCCGTCCATGCGTTCCAATTCTTGGTAAAACCTATTAGCGAAAAGGAATTTCAGGAAGTGTTTGGGCAGGCGGTGCGGGAATACCGCTGTCTGGCAGGGAAAAAGCGTCCTGCCCCAAAGGAACTGCTGGTCCGGGCAGGGAATACCACCAGGAAGGTCCTGGCTGGGGACATTTATTATGTGGAGAGCAGCAACCGCAAAGTAATCCTGTGCCTGGGCAATGAGAAAATCACATTTTATGGAAGGATTAGCCAACTGGAAAGGGAACTTCAGGAACAATTTTTCCGGGTGCATAAAGGCTATCTGGTAAATATGGAGCATGTGGAGCGGTACAGCCGGACGGAAGTGTGGATGAAAAATGGCGACCGCGCACTGATTTCAAAGTACAAATACCAGGATTTTGTAAAAGCATACCTGAAATTCATTTCGGAGGGATGCCATTGAGCCAGGATATCTATGAATGGGTAATTAACTATACCGGGGTATTCCATGTTTTGGCGCAAGCCTTGCTTTTTCTGGCCTTGTGGGGCATATTTTACCCGGAAAAGGAAAAAAGCAAGGGCTTTCTGGCTGGGGCGCTGGCAGGCGTGAACCTTCTGGCAGCCCTGTGGCCGGGGCTGGCGTCGTGGGTCCGGTATCCCCTTTCAGCAGCTTTGGTGCTGGCCTATGCCTTTGTGCGGCACCAAAAGCGTTTGGAAAAAGCAGTGTTTGTGCTGCTGCTGTATTATAACCTCCATGGGCTTAGCTTTCTGGTTTCCAACAGTATCCACCAGTATGGGATGGATGAGTATTTCGGTCATCTGGATGCAGCTTCGGCGGATTACCTCCAGTGGGTTTACAGAGGGGCTGCCGCAGGACAGGTGGTATTAATAGGTGTCTATAGCGTTCTGCTTTGGGGCCTGATGGGCATTTTAAAAAAGGTGGTGGAACAGCCATGGGAGATGGGCTGGCAGGATGTGGTGTTCCTGTCCTCCCTCAATGTGGCGGGCGGTATGCTGGCACGCATGGTATTTGATATTTCCATCGTGGAACTGGAACAGGGGATATTCCTGCTGTTTGATGCAAAGCGGGATATGATATGGAAAATCCCAGTATTGGCCCTGCTGATTTATCTGGGGGAGCTGGCTGCCATTTCCATTTTCCAGAAATACCGGGAACTGCAGAAGGAGCGGCAGCAGCGCTTTGTGGAAGGGCAGCAGATAAAGGCTTTGGGACGGCGGCTGGAGGAAGCGGAGGACTTCTATGGCAGCATCCGGAAAGCACGGCATGAGATGAAAAACCACATGGCAAACCTTAAGGGGCTGGCAGCCAGCGGGAATTTTCAGGCCGCAGGCCATTATATGGAAAAGCTGGAAGAAACCATGGGGACGCTGGATTACCAGTTTGCTACGGGGAACCCTGTGACGGACGTCATTATTAACGACAAATACCGGAAAGCCGCAGGGGCGGGGATTGAGTTCCAGGTAAGGTTTTCTTATGTGCCTGAGTTTGCCATCCCGGCATTTGACATGGGCATTTTACTGGATAACCTTCTGGACAATGCCATAGAAGCCTGCGGGAGGATGGAGGGGGCGCAGCGCTATATCCGGCTTAACCTGAAGCGGAAAAACCATTTCCTGCTGCTGGAAGTGGAAAACAGCTTTGACGGCATAGTAAATTGGGAGGAAGGCAGGCCGCTCCCGGCTACCAGAAAACAGGCTTCCTTAACTGCGGAAAAATGGGCAGGGCCATTGGCGGGAGGGGAGCATGGGATTGGCTTAAGCAGCGTAAAGGAAATTGCGGAGCGTTACCTTGGAGTTATGGATATTAAAATAAATGGGAATGTGTTTAAGGTTACTGTGATGCTGCAGCAAAATACCGCAGGGGAACCGTAATTCCCTGCCAGCCTGCGGCAGAATGAAGCGCAGGGTGGCGACAAAGAAGAAAGCAGGAGGTATCTAGTATGAGAGTGACAGACCAGATTATCAATGAAACAGCAAGGCGGGCAGGCGTCCCGGTAAATATGTCCCTTGTGGATTACCTGAACAAGAGCCAGAAGGATGATTTCTCAGATGTGTTTGGGACAGAAGCCAGCACAAACCTAGCGAAGAAAAACAGCTATGAGAAATTAGAAAAAAAAGCGGAAGAATTGGTGAAAAATGCACAGGCATTTTTGGCAGAAGGCCAGGATTCCATGTTTGCCAAGGCAAAGGAAAGCGGGGACTATGAGGAAGTGTACAGCCAGGTGGAAAAGCTGCTGGACAGCTATAACGCAACCTTGAAATCCTTAAAGGGCAGTTCATCCACGCTGGACAGCTATTACAGCCAGATGCTCAAAGATGCCGCAGGGGAGAACAGCGAGGCCTTAAAGGCAGCAGGGATTACCATAGGGAAAGACGGAACCTTAAGCATTGACAAGGAGAAGCTAAAGGAACTGGATAAGGAAAGCCTGGAGAAGTTATTTGGCCCTTCCGGCACATTTACAGAAAAAATTGCCTTTCTGGGAGAGCGGGTGGCTGACAATGCAGGAGCCAATGCTTTAAGCTATTCCAGCAAATACAATGCCAGTGGGAACAGCTATGCGGCCTTTGGGAGCAAATATGATATTTGGGGATAGGGAAAGGAGCAGCGATGTCTCAGAATACCATGTACGTAAATTATATGACGAAAACGTACCACAATTTTCTGAAAAGTTATGAAGCAGGGCAGAAACAGGCAGAATCTGTATCGTTTGCAGATAAAATAGCGGAAAAAAGGCTGGAAACGGCAGATTCCGCCCAGCCGGTGATTTCAGCTAAGGAACTGACGCTGGAAGAATACAAGGAGTATATCCATGATAGGATTTCGCAGATTCCAGTGAGCCCCTCCCAGATGGATTCTTCTTTTTCCGTGCATATTTCGGACGAGGGGTTTGAGGCCATGAAGGCTGACCCGGAATATGAAAAATGGGTATTGGATACCTTAAAGAGAAGCTTTGGGTTTGACAACCCATGGGCTGGCATTTGCGGCGGCAGCTTTGTGGTCCATACATTTGGGGCCACAAAGGAGGAATACAGCGGCCAAAGCTGGAGCCTGGGCTACCAAAATGGAAAAGGGGAAAGCCTGTTCCAGCGGGAATCTGAGGACAGCTTCTGGGAAAGGCGGGTACAGCGCAGGAAACACCTGCAGGAGCAGTTGGAGGAATTGCAGGAAAAGCGGATGCTGGATAAGCGTATGCTGGGGGAGGATTATGTGCAGCAGACGTATTTCTCTGCGGAACTGCTGTTTGCTGGGGCTGGGGAAGCTGAAAAAGAAAGCTAACAAATATCCCCCCTGTAAGGATGGATACTTTTGTTCACAGGGGGGAGTTCCGCGGGCAATGGGCTGGGCAGCCGCGCCTGCGCGGATATTTGGTGAATGCTGCGGGAGCTAATTATCCTGCCTGAACGGGCGGAGAGTTTATTTGGCTTTGCCGCTCTTTTTTCTCTTATAGAGAATACCGTGTTACTGTGAAGTGATAAAGTGTATGGATTTCCTATAAGAGAAAAACAATATGCGCACTCGCACAAGAGGTAAAATATTGCTTCGCAATTGTGCTCGGCGCGCAAAGTGTCCAAGCCCCCTCATGAGTGAGGGGTTAGGGGAGCTGAAGTGGGCTTGCCCACTTTGTTCTATTGCTCCATGCGCTGTACAGGGTATTTTTCCCGGACTTCTTATAGCTTCGGAGCCGTACATAATATTTGCTGCCTGCCTTCAGTTTTTTGAAGGTGCATGTAGTTTTCGTTACATTCTGCCTTTTCAGGTTTTTCTTGAAATTCTTGCTGGTGCTTACCTGTACCTGATATCCGGTAGCCCTCTTGTCCTTTGCCCACTTTACTGTTAATTTCCTGCTTTTCCCAACAGAGAGGGATTTTACAGACGGCTTCTTTGGATAGGCCTTGATAGTAATTTTTACGGAATCTGTTTTTGTCTTGGCTGTGATGTATGCGATTCCGGTGTTCTTGATGGTTACTTTTCCGTTTGTTTTGCCGACAGCGGCTATTTTGCTGTTGGAGCTTTTGTAAGTCAGGCTGCCGTTAGAGGTTACCTTAAGCTTGAAGGGCTTTGTGCCGTAGGCAACGGTGTAGGTTTTCTTTTTACAGGTGATGGGCTGTTTGGAATTACTGGTTCCGGCAGAACCATTGCCGTCCGAAGTGCCATTGTTTCCTGCAGAGTTATTGGCCTTGGTTATGGTAAATGTTTTGGTTACGCTCCCCTTGTAATTGCCTTTGCCTGTGACAGTTGCCTTTGCAGTCCCCACATTGACATTGTCGGTGTAGGTAACGGCGTAGTCTGTGGTTGGGCTGAGCGTTTTCCCGTCTAACGTTACCGTTACGGCTGGGGTTTTAGCTGTTCCGTCATAGGGATAGGTGGTTTTTTCCAAGGTTACGGCTGCTTTGGAGATGTCGGTTTGGGGCGCAGGGCCCAGGTCTTGCCCGTTAAATGGGAACCCATTTTCTCTTGCGTAAGCTTCTGCAGCGGAACCGCTTTCCCCAAAAATGGCAAAATCTGAAACTTTCCAACAATAAGTAGGGCCGTCGGGATCTTCATAACAGCGAAAACCAAATGCATGCATCCCAATGGAAGTAACGCTGCTGGGGATGGTAATGCTTTTCAGTTCACAACTCGCAAATGCGCCGGAACCGATTGTAGTGACGCTGTCCGGGATCGTAACATTTGCCAGGCTGCGTATAACATCATCCCCTGCAAAAGCCATGCTGCCGATTTCAGTTACGCTTCTCCCTTCAATTGTTGATGGAATCACTGCGGTACTGCCGCCATCAAATTTTGTAATTTTTATGGTGTTTGTATCTATATTTACTTGATACCCATAATCTCCTTCCCAAGCGGTCATTCTTATCTGGAAGTAAACCGACTTTGTTCCAGTATAGCTGCCGATACCTGTGACAGTTACCTTTGCCCAGATGGGGTTTTTGGGAGTATACATTTCAGTATTGTCGCTGTAGGAAACGGTATAATCAGTGTCTTTGGTTAGTATTTTTTCGTTTAGCTTAACGGTTACAGATGGTGTTTTCGGCGTTCCGTCGTAGGCGTATATATTTTTTTCATTTTCCAGTGTTATTTCGGCGTTGGAGATGTCGAAGTTGCTTGTTTCATCTTCGCCGGTGCTGGGAAGTTCTCCCTCCGTTGATTCTTCGGCCTGTACTTCCATGCCATACAAAGGCATCCCCGTAACTGCCAGCAGCAATGCCAGCAATCCTGCAAGCATCCGTTTTGCTTGTTTTGTTTTTTTCATTCTTTTTCCTCGCTTTCTTTTAGACAAAATGATTTGTTCCACAGAAAACCAAAGAAAAAGCAGGCTAAATAAAACCGCAGCCTGCTTATAAACTCCGGTTTCCCACCCGGAATACCCAAAAAGGCAGGAAGCGCCTGCCTGCTTGGAATATCCCTGTGAGAAACCAAGAACAAGGCGCCGGTATGCGTTCCACACCTAGCACCTTGCTGCTTTATTTCAAGGATTGCATCACTTCCTGCAAAAATACACTTCCATATTGTCAATTAAGCAAATATCGCTTATAATAACTTATGTGTATCGCAGACTTGCTCTGCATTGTGTGGTAGCCTAGATACCAACCTTTGCCCTGTGCTATTGGCCGTAGCGCAGGGTGGTACACCTTTATCTGTTCCTGATATTCTCAACCATATTCTACCACAAAGCCATACTGATATCAACCATCAAATTTATGTGGCTGTGTTGTTAGCTAAATTTATATTAATTCTAGAATATTCCTATATGTGGCAAGCGTCACATTTCCCATCTCATCTGCTTTTTCCATACAGCCTTTGGTAAATCCACATTTCGCAAATAGGTAAAGGTGGACATGGCTATAATGGAACAGTTTGCTCCGCTTTCCCAGTTTTTCCAAAACCCCAGCATCTACGTTCTCATTTGTCCATTTGCATTCACCAAACAAAGCAGAATCCTTGTCCTGTTCCCCCATAATGTCAATTTCTGTCTGGCTGCGGGAAGATGGGCCAGTTCCCCACCAACGCCCAAGTTCCCCAAAATCCACTGGGGATTTGCCGTCCAACAATAACGCCCAAAGGTATTGTTTGCAGATTTCTTCAAATACTTTCCCCATATAATCCGTAAGATGCGGCGCAATTCTTTGGTAGGCCAAATCAGCAGCCCCGCGGGTTATGATAGAATTGTTCTCTGGGACAAACCGGTACCAAAACCGAAACATATTATCGGCAATGGCATAAATGGATTTCCGGGATGCTTTTTCACCATAGGGCGATTCCTTTTGGATAAGGCCAAGGGCTGTTAAGTTTTTCAAATAAGAAGCACAGACACTGGTAGGTTCCCCGACCTTTGAAGAAATTTCTGCCATGCGTGACGCGCCAGTTGCAATGGCCGTGATAATGGCATTATAAAGCGCCGGTTCCCGCACCTCCTGTTTCAGCAAGTTTTCTGGTTCTTCGAAGAGGGAAGAAGTGGGATTCAGAAACGTATTCTTAATGTTATCTGCGACGCTCAGCTTGTCGTCCATTTGCAGCAGGTATTGTGGAGTCCCGCCCACAATACCATAAACTAGAGCCTTGTCTGTATCGGAAAAATGCTTGAAATACTGGCATGTATCTGCAAAATCAAAGGGGAGAACCTTCATCTGAGCTGTCCGCCTCCCATAAAGCGGCGCTTTATAAGCCAGTACATGGTCTTCCATATAAGACATGGAGGAACCACAGAGGATCAGCATTAACTTAGAAGAATGTTTATGCCTATCAATCAAAAGCTGGAGGGTAGACGCAAGGCTCTTGGAGGAACGTGCCACATAGGGGTACTCGTCAATAGCCAAAACCAAACGCTCTTTCATTGCCAATTGGAACACATATTCCAGCGCATCCTGAAAGGATAAAAATGTAGTTGATGTCTGGATGCCCGTCCCAACTTCCAAGATATCATTGCTAAAATTTTCAAGATTCTGCTTGGCATTGCTCTCAATTCCCATAAAGTAAATGGATTTCTTATCTTTGATAAATTGGTTAATGAGCGCAGTTTTTCCCACCCGGCGCCGGCCATAAATGACTGCAAACTCAAATTTGCCAGATTTATATAATTTATCCACCACTTTACAACTATTATAAATAGCGCTCCTTTTGCTGAACAAGGTATTTTAAGGCTCTCATAAGGGCAGATGATTTTATTATACTTTCGCTCTTTTTCACGAAAGTGGCAAAAAATACCTCCTGCCTGATCCGCTCGCTGAGCACAAACCTGAAATCCTGTGCGCTTTCCCTACGGTACTTTGAAAATGCTTCATCCTGATATGGCAGCAGTTTCATCGCACAATAAGCTATGTTGATCAGATTAACCAGCATTTCAATCCCTTTCCGGCTGCGCACCATATAGCTGCATAGTGACCAGAAGGTTTTCTGTTCGTAATAGCTGACTTCTATCTTCCATCTGAATGAGTACAGGAACAAGGGGATGTAATCCATCCATGCACTCCCCGTCTGGTTCAGGGGGGTCTTTTCCTGCCATGCACAAAAAATCTGCAGCTGTGTGGGGAAAACCGTACTGAAGAACAGGCGCCTGGAACCGCCTTCCTTCTCTGTGGCTGTCACATAGGCAAAAACTTCCCTTGTGCCGAAAATATTTGTAAGGACACGGCGCATCCCAATATAATAACCGCCTATTTTTTCATCCGAAAGTGTAAAATCTTTTTCCGCCGAAAGACGTTTCCCATGTTTTGCAGGCCTGCCCCTTTTTCCGGTCGGCTGCGGGGCAAGGTCATAAAGGACAGAGTCATACCTTGCATTTCCGATTAGGCCAAGGTTTGGGTATTCATCCACGACAGAAACCAGATCCCCTTTTGTATACCAGCTGTCGCATAGGATAATGACATTCGCCTTTTCTTGTAATTCAGGCATGGCCTGGCGTACCATGGAAGCAGCCAGCTTTAATTTTGACTCTTCTTTCTGCCACATACGGTAGGAAAGCGGAAACGCCTGGTAAACAATCTTGCCTTTATCCCACATTGGCACACAGAGCATGACACTTACAAAGCAGTGCCCATTCAGGTAGCCGCTGCCGTTGTGCGCGGAATGGGCAAAGAGTTTTGAGACATCCTCAAATTTCTTTCCATATTTGGGAACAATGGTATCATCCATGCATAAAAAAACGGGCTGCGTCTCTAAGGATTTCGGGATTAGTTTCAATGCCATAGATGCTGTTGCATTCATAAACCTGGAATAATCCACTTTGGCATAGGAGCAGGCATAGTAAAAGGCATTCAGGGATTTATCTGTTAGCTTTGACAGGAAATGTCTGTAAAGGAAACGGATGGAATCCGCTGACTCCAGTGTCAGTATGGACAGCAGGAGCAGGACCAATGTCTCGGCTGTAGGAATGGAACAAGCCTCAAAATAAATGTAAAAATAATGATAAAGTCTACCAATTATAGTTTTTTCGTTGTATAATAAGTCTGTCGTACAGGATCACTTTCTTTCGTATTTTTTTGTTTGCAAACTTATTATACATCAGAAAGTCCTGTATGACATTTTTTTTATGGAAAAGTTGTAAAGTGGTGTAATTTATCCAAAGTAGCCAGTTCACGTTTTCTGCCGATAAACATAATTCTACCTCCGTTCTGCATTGGCAGTATGTCTTTT
>Ga0224483_100117_pt1 | contig 20512 bp, 18 predicted proteins | sample hydfratestSal1_FD_181453 | JGI IMG/M metagenome (GOLD analysis project Ga0224483, IMG submission 181453) | Metatranscriptome of mouse feces microbial communities from Columbus University, Ohio, United States - Sal1 (Metagenome Metatranscriptome) ... | reverse complement strand
CCCAATTTTTTCGTGTGTATACAGCTTATTCCCCAAAATAATCCTGGGTCTCTGTAATTGCCCCCCCTTTGCGGTATACCCTTGGGATGCGTTTGCTCAAATCACAGGCAAATTCATAATTGAACCTGCCGGATAGATCCCCAATTTCTTCCATGGAGACTTCTTCCCCGCCATCCCTGCCTACTAAGGTCACGGTATCCCCTTCGGACGCCTCCGGGATATGCGTCACATCCACCATAAATTGGTCCATGCAGATGCGCCCGCAAATAGGGGCTTTTTTCCCATGCACCAACACGTAGCCCTTATTGGAAAGGCTTCTGGGATACCCATCCCCATACCCCACAGGGACCGTGGCAATCCTTTGGTTTGTTTTCGTCTCATATGTCGCGCCATAACTTATGGCCCTGCCCTGTTCCAGCTCCTTTAGGAACACAATGCAGCTTTTTAGGGAAAGCGCCGGCTGCAAATCCAGGTTCCCTTTTTGCACTTCCTCCGAAGGCCATAGCCCATAAAGGGCGATCCCTGCGCGCACCATGTCCATATTTGCCTCTGGCATGTCGATAATCGCCGCGCTGTTGGAACAATGGCTGACAGGGATAGAAACCCCGCAGCCCTTAAGCATCCGCTTCATATCCTGGAATTTTGCCATCTGCCCCTTTGCCATGGTTTTATCTTTGGCATCGGATTTGGCAAAATGGGTAAATACCCCTTCTACTATTATATGTGGCATCTTTGCAATCTGTGCAATTTCTTCTGCCGCTTCCTGGCTAACCTGGAACCCAAGGCGGCTTAAGCCTGTGTCAATTTTAATATGGGCTGTAATGCCCCGCCCCGCCCGCTTTGCATATTCCTCTAGTTCCCTGGCCTGCTTGAGGGAATACACGGTAGGGCGGACGCCCTTGCCTGCCAAAGCCCCAAACTGCTCTGGGAATACGGCGCCTAAGACCAAAATTGGTTTGTTCAGCCCATGCCTGCGTAAGGTTTCTGCTTCTTCCACCGTAGCTGTAGCATAACCCCAGACCCGCTCCCGCATCTCCAGCTCCCTCCCAATGGGGATAGCCCCATGCCCATACCCGTCTGTTTTCACCACACCTATAATTTTAGTATTTTTGTTCAGCGTTTTTTCAATTTGGGCAATATTATGGTTGATTGCATCCAGATTAATTTCTGCATACACTCTGCTATATGGCTTCATTTTTTTCTACCTTCCTTATTTCTTCCTGCTCTTTCAGGACCTGCGCAACCCCATCAATCAGGTGATGGGCCATCATCCCATACGCCCCCGTCGCCTGAAGCTGCCTGTCTGCCGCCGCCCCATGGAGGTATACCCCCACAGGGGCAGCCTCTTCTAGCCGCATCCCTTGGGCAGCCAGCCCTGCCAGCACGCCGGACAGCACATCCCCGGCGCCTGCGGCAGCCATCCCATGGTTGCCGCTGACATTAAAATATGCCCTGCCGTCTGGCAGCGCGGTAATTGTCCTAGCGTCCTTTAGCACACATATTACATGGTATTCTTGCGCAAAATTGCGCGCAACTTGCAATAACTGCTTCTGAATATCTGCAATGCCCATGCCCGACAGCCTCGCCATTTCCCCCAAATGGGGCGTTACAATTACAGGGGCTTTTGCCTTTTTTAGCCACTTTAGATGGCTCGCCACAACATTCAGCCCATCTGCATCCAGGATTACCGGCGCTTTTGCATATTTCAATACGGATTTCACCAGCTTTTTGGCTGCCTCCCCAGTCCCAATCCCCGGCCCTGCCACAATGGCAGTAGCCCAGGAAAGCGCCTTTTCCAACGTCCCTTCCAAATCCTTTGCCCCGCCATAGGTAGTGAGGATTGCTTCTGGCAGAAGCCCTTGTAAGGCCACGCGGTTTTTTTCCTCTGTAAAAATCCTTACAAGCCCCGCCCCTGTGGCATAAGAGGCTTTCCCGCTTAAAAACGCCGCCCCCGCCATATTTTTACTGCCCGCAACTGCCAGCACTTTCCCAAAAGTCCCCTTGTTGGAGTAAGGCTTCCGCTCCGGGAGCAGGGCATACTCCTCTTCCCCAACGCAATACATCGTGGGTTTCTCCCCAAGGAAGCTGTGGCTGCTAATCCCAATGTCTTTTACTAGCACTTTCCCTGCATATTCCGCCCCTGGGTAGAGCAACAACCCTGTTTTGGCAAATGCAAACGTCACCGTCAAATCCGCGCGAAAGCCAACCCCTAAAACTGCCCCAGTGTCCGCATGGATGCCAGACGGGATATCCACGGCAACCTTAAAGCCTGGCCTTGCATTCATCCCGTCCACAAATTGCCGGTAAACGCCTTCCAAATCCCTGGCCAGCCCAATCCCAAACAGCGCGTCTATTATAACATCAAATTCCTGCATAGGGATAGTGTCGGCCATGGGAACCCCATATTTTTCCAGTATCCCCTTTTGGGCCTTGGCCTCCTCTGACATTTTATGGTCCCCTGGGGGCATAAGGATGGTGACGCCATACCCCCTTTGCCAGAGCATCCGCCCAATGGCAAGGCCGTCGCCCCCATTATTCCCAAACCCACATGCCACAAGCGCTGTATGCTTTTTGCCTTTCCCTTTCCCAAAATGGTTTTCCACTTCCTGCACAACGCTAAGGGCGGCCCGCTCCATCAATACCAGGGAGGGCATCCCAAAATATTCTATTGTATTTTTATCACACTGCTTCATCTGCCTGCTGTCAACCAGAACCTTCATTGTTCCCTCCTGCCCCTGCTGCAGCCTTCCCGGCCGCCGCATGTCAAAAAAGACATCCTTAACCATTTTGCGGCTAAGGCTGCCTTTCACTTCTTTGCTTTTTGTATTCACTGCCATACTTCAAATCAAACGCCCCTGTCACCTGGGCGCCAAAGATATCATGGAGATAGGCGTAGATTTTCTTGTTTTGATCCTCAATCTCCTCTTTGCGGATAACTTTCCTTTTCAGCTCCATGCGCGTCTTGTTGATCCAGCCTGACAATTCTTCCTTTTCTTTTTCATTGCTGTCCATAATGCCATAACAGTATTCCATCGTCTCAACCATAAGCAGGCTATTGTCCATTTTCATTAAATCCTGTAATTCTTCTAACTCCCTGCGGCCGGCTTCCATACGTTGGTTGATTTCTGTAATCAGCCGCCTGTCTTCCTGGAGTTTTGGAGTCCCCTGCCCTTCCTCCCCAATTTCATCCATGTTTACCATAATGTTTTTCATTAATTTATTTTTTAATACTTTTAATTCCTTGAATTCCTGGTTCAGATGCCCTTGCCTAGCCAAATGCTTGTTCAACTTCTGCTCTAGCTTCGCCACCTCTTTTGGCTTGCCGTCCCCTAGAAACAATTGGTGCCATTTCTGGTCAAGCACCAGTGGGGGCAAATCTTTGCCCTGGGCAATTTGTTTAAATCCCTGGCTTGTATTTTTCTTTTTTCCCATATGATCACTTCTTGTCTTTCAATTTCCCTGTTTTCTCAATGTTGTAAGAAAGCTGCATTAAACTGTCGGAAAGATGCACATTCTCCACCACCACATGCCCTGGCAGCTCTAAGTCCAAATGCGCAAAATTCCAAATGGCGTTTATTCCAAGGCCCACTAACGTATTCGCCACCTCATCCGCCTTTTCCTTGGGCAGCGTCAGCGTTGCGATGTCCACCTGGTTCTCTTTTAAAAATTGTTCCAGTTCATCTAACATGCGGACTTTAATCCCTCTGACAGAAATCCCTTTCAATGCTGGGTTCACATCGAACAGGCCGATAATGACAAACCCCCTTTTCTCAAACTGGATGTAATTGGCAAGGGCCTGCCCCAGCTTCCCCGCCCCAACCACAATGATGTTATGCTGCTGGTCCACGCCCATAATCTTGCCAATCTCATCATACAAATATTTCACGTTATAGCCATATCCCTGCATCCCAAAGCCGCCAAAATTATTTAAATCCTGGCGGATCTGGGATGCAGTCACACGCATTTTCGCGCTTAATTCATTAGAAGAAATGCGCTCCACCCCTTCGTCTAAAAGCTCCCCCAAATATCTGTAATACCGTGGCATCCTGCGAATGACTGCCTGCGATATTTCTTTCTCCATTTTCCTGCCTCCTGCCTGACGCCATTCTGTTGCATACTATATTTTATTATAATAAACCTGAGAATAGATGTCAATGTATGGAAATTTTATATCAAAGCTTCCCACTGTTCATATAAGGACTCCAATTCCTTTTGCTTCTCTTGGTATTCCTGGTGCAACTCCTGCAATTTTGCCGAATTGGTCGCAACCTCGCTGTCCAAAAAAGCCTCCTCCAGTTCCTTGACCCTCTGCTCTGCCGCCTCGATTTGCCCCTCGGTGCGCTTCCTGTCGTTCTCTAGCTTCCGAAGCCTGGCCTGCGCTTCTTTTTTCTGTTTCCACTCTGTTTTATTGCTGCTGGCTTCCTCTGCTTTCTGCACCGCCTCTTTGCCAGGGGCATAGATTGGGGTCAGTTCTTTACATTTCTCCAAATAATAATCGTAATTCCCAATATAATTTACAAGGGTTTCCCCAGTTAGGTCTAAAATCCTGGTTGCTGCCTTATTGATAAAATATCGGTCATGGGACACGAAAAATACAGTCCCCGCATATCGGTTTAACGCCTGTTCCAAAATTTCTTTGGATGTGATGTCCAAATGGTTGGTCGGCTCATCCAGGATTAAAAAATTTGCCTCTGACAGCATCAGCTTTGCCAAGGACACGCGCCCCCGTTCCCCGCCGCTTAGTTCTGAAATCCGTTTAAAGACCTCATCTCCTGTAAAAAGGAACGCTGCCAGCACATTTCGGATTTCTGTGTTTGTCAGGCTTGGGTATTCATCTGAAATTTCTTCTACCAATGTTTTCTCTTTATGGAGGACTTGATGCTCCTGGTCATAATACCCGATATGCACATTTGCGCCCAGGCGGACCGTGCCGCCGTCCGCCTGGACCATGCCGTTGATGATTTTTAAGATTGTGGTCTTCCCCGTCCCATTGTCGCCAATCAGCGCCACGCGCTCGCCGCGCTTAATTTCAAAGGACAAATCGCCAAACAGCCGCTGCCCTGGGTAAGACTTTGCCAGGCCGTCCACCGACAGCACGTCGTTGCCGCTGGCAATCCTTGGCGTTAGCCTTAAGTGGATGTCCGTATTTTCTTCCACAGGCTTTTCCAGCCGCTCTATTTTATCCAGCATTTTCTCCCGGCTTTCCGCCCGCCGGATAGACTTCTCCCGATTAAAGGATTTTAACTTAGCAATAACCTCTTCCTGGTGCTTGATTTGCTGCTGCTGGTTATAATACTGTTTCAACTGGGCTTCCCGTACCTGTGCTTTTTTCACTGCATAATCGCTGTAATTCCCAGAAAACACCGATACTTTGCAGCGGTCCAGCTCCACCACTTTGCGGACCACCCGGTCCAGAAAATATCGGTCATGGCTTACAATCACCACCGCGCCCTTGTAATTCAACAGAAACGTTTCTAGCCAAGTGATAGAGCCAATGTCCAGATGGTTGGTCGGCTCGTCCAATAAGATCACATCCGGCTTTGTCACCAACAGCTTCCCCAGGCAAACCCTGGTGCGCTGCCCGCCAGATAATTCCTGCATATGTTTTGTAAATTCTTCATCCAAGAACCCTAAGCCTTTCAACACCCCTGTCACTTCACTTTTATAGGAAGCGCCGCCTTTTTGCTCAAATTCCAGGTTCCGGCGGTTGTAGCTTTCCATTAATTTCTCCAGGTCCTCCCCCTTAAGGAGGCTCATCTGCTGCTCCATCCGTATTAATTCCTGCTGCATGGCAATCAAATCCTGTTTTGCAGAAAGCACTTCTTCATATATTGTCCGGTTCCCGGCGATATCTGGATTTTGGGGCAGGTAGCCAATAGACTTATTCTTGGCAAGGGACACTTCCCCCTCGTCTGCTTCTAACTCCCCCATAATAATCCGAAGCAAGGTTGTCTTCCCCGCCCCGTTGATGCCTACAATTGCCGCCTTCTCATTCTCTTCTATATGGAAGGAGGCATGTTGTATGATTTCGTCTGCGCCAAAGGCTTTGCTAATGTTTTGGCAGGCTAAAATCATGGTTCTCTCTCCTTTTCTTCGGGCAATCGTCCCAAAAGCCCAATTTCAAATCTGTTATCCCTATCCTGTGGCCCCTAAGGGCGGCGCACGCGCTGAAACCTGCCTTCCTTAAGCCTCAATCCGCCTGCCGCCCTTAAAACAACCCTTCCAATGTCTCTCGGATTGCCTTGATAAACCCTTCGCTGTCCAAAACAGTAGGATGCTCTAAAGTAGTGATTAGGGCCAGGTCTTTCGTCATTTTCCCAGCTTCAATGGTAGAAAGGCATGCCCGCTCCAATTTATCGGCAAAGGCGCTAAGCTCTGGCAGGCTGTCTAACTCCCCGCGTTTGCGCAGCGCCCCGGTCCATGCAAAGATTGTCGCCACAGAGTTGGTGGAAGTCCCTTCCCCTTTTAAATGTTTATAGTAATGGCGCTGCACGGTCCCATGGGCAGCTTCATATTCATAATACCCTTCTGGGGATACCAAAACAGAAGTCATCATGGCGAGGGAGCCAAAAGCGGAGCTTACCATATCGCTCATCACATCCCCGTCATAATTCTTGCATGCCCAGATAAAGCCTCCTTCTGCCTTCATAATCCGTGCAACCGCATCGTCAATTAAGGTATAGAAATACTCAATGCCTGCCTCCTGGAATTTCCCATCATATTCTTTGTCATATATTTCCTGGAAAATGTCTTTAAAGGTGTGGTCATATTTTTTAGAAATGGTGTCTTTGGTGGCGAACCACAAATCCTGTTTTGTGTCCAGCGCAAAGTTAAAGCAGCTCCTTGCAAAGCTCTCAATGGAGCCGTTTAAGTTATGCTGTCCCTGGACAATGCCCGCCCCGGTAAACGCATGGATTAATTCCCTTGTCTCGCTCCCGTCTTCTGCCGTGTAAACCAACTCGCATTTCCCTGCCCCTGGGATTTTCAGCTCGCTTGCCTTATACACATCCCCATAAGCGTGGCGGGCAATGGTAATTGGCTTCTTCCAATTCCTTACGCATGGCTCAATGCCTTTTACCGTAATCGGCGCGCGGAACACCGTACCATCCAAAATCGCACGGATTGTCCCATTGGGGCTTTTCCACATCTGTTTCAGCCCATATTCCTCCACACGTGCAGCATTGGGGGTGATGGTAGCGCATTTCACCGCAACGCCATACTTTTTCGTCGCATTTGCCGAGTCAAACGTAACCTGGTCGTCTGTCTCATTCCGGTGTTCCAGCCCCAAGTCATAATACTCTGTCTTTAAGTCCACATAAGGGCAGATCAATTCATCTTTAATCATTTTCCAAAGAATGCGGGTCATTTCATCTCCGTCCATCTCAACTAACGGCGTCTCCATCTTAATTTTTTCCATTTTCTTTCCTCCTGTATTTATAAAATCTGTGATAATTGTATACATTTATGGGTTTTTCTGTCAAGGGGATTTTTCATTCCCGCCCCTGCAGCCATGCCTCCCTGCCGCGAACACCCGCGCGCCGTAAAGCCATCCCCACAGCCTTCCTTTTTCAGCTAGGGCTGTCTGCTCAAGCTTCTGGCACAGCCCTGCCACAACCTGAAGTTCCTCTTCTGTAATCCCCTGCCTGGAAAATGCCGCCTTCTGCATTAGGGACACAGCCTTTTCCCATTCCATCCCAGGCAGTTTTTGCCCCAAAGCCGCGCCATACTCCTGCTCGCCCATCCCCTCCTTCGGCTTAAGCCCCAAAGAGTTTAGAAGGAAGCAAATATAATTCCCCATTGCCAGCGCGCCTTTTGCCCGGTCATCCTGGAAAAATTCTGCTTTACGCCTGCCCCTGGCGCGCCTTTCCCTTACGCATAGCAACAGGAACGCAAAGCATAGCGCTGCAAGGCCAAAGGCAGCCGCTTTCCCTACGGCGCGCTGTGTGGCTGCCCTGCCTTCCCCTGCGTTTACACTATTCCCAGGAGCAATGCCGCCAGGCTGGTTTTGCTTTTGTTCCTCTTTTTGCCTCTGCCCTTGTTCTTCTTCCTGCTTCTGCCTTTCCTCTTCTTCCGGCAGCTTTTTTTCGGCCCCATCCCCTTCTTCTTTTTCCTTTGTCCCTTTTAATTCCTGCAGCGCCCCATCCAATTCTTCTTTTTTCTGCGATTCCTGCAAAGCTGTAAAATAGGAAGGGGGCGTGAATTCCATTGGGCGAAATCCCGCCTCTTTTTGGAACACTTCTGCCCAGGCATGGCCCCTTAGGCCTGTCACAGACGCGGTAAAGCTTCCATTCCCATTCTGCTTGAAATCTTCCGGAAACACCACATACCCGCTTACATACCTTGCCGGAATCCCAAACCTGCGCAGCAGCAATGTCCCAGCCGTTGCATAATGGATGCAGAACCCCTTTTTCTGCTTCAGCAGAAAATACGCGGTGAAATCCTCCCCTTGGGGCAACGGCTTCAATTCCTGGCTGTATTTTGTATTCTGCCAAAGGAACTCCCTGATTTGCCAAAACCGAAGCCATATCTGAGAGTCCCCTTCCTGGTCAGACAAACCCTCCATCCAAAGGTTCTCCGGCCTGATAGACGCCCGATAAATCGAAACTTCTGCAAAAACAAATGCCTTCTCTAACCCATGCTCCGGCAGGCGGGTATAGGTTTGCTGCGCATAATCCCCATAAGATTCCCATATCTTTTCTTCCTGTGCCTTATCCTCCCCATCTCCCTCTGAAAACGCCTGCTCCCCTTTATTTTCCAGAAAAGGGAACCCTTCCTCCTGCCATGCTTCCTGGCATAGGAAGCTCTCCCACTGGAACTTTTTATCATTGACAGGCGCAAGGGAGCCGTCGCCTTTTGCAGGCTGCCCCTTTGGTATCTTGGTATAATAAGGAACCAGCGTATAGCCTGGGACAGCGCTTTGAAACAGCATTTCCATATGGCTGGAAACACATTGCGCCGCCAGCCCTTCCCTTTTTTCCAATTGTTTGTAAGGATAGCCCAGGACTGCCTCTTGGCATTCCTGGTTTGGCCAGCCCTGCCCCTGGGCCCAATCAGAAAATTCCTGCCTGGATATCCCATCCCATTTTCCATCCCTATAATCCCCTCCAATAAAGCCGCGGACATAGATGGGATGCCTGGGGCGCTTATCCACGGTAATTTGGAACACTTCTTCCCCAGTTTGGTTGGGGCTTTTGTTGTCCAGCACATAATCCTGTTGGGGCTGCTGCCAGGAAAACAAACGGATCCCGCTAAATTGCCCCACAAGGTCCAGCAGCCTGTCCTCAAACTGCAATTGCCGTTTGAGCCACGGCCCATGGCAAGCCTCCACCACCTGCTGCACCCTAGCGTCCGCAGCAAACAACGCTGCCAGCACAAGGGCCGCGCCCATGCCAGCCCCCAAAGGCAGCGCCCCCCGCATTCCAGGCTCTAACTGCAAGGCAAAAAAACCTGCCAATGCCAGAAGCACCCCCTCTGTATGCGGCGCCTTCCCTACAAAAACCCCAGCGGCAAACACCAATAGGGGGATACATAAAAAAGCTGCGTTCCTGACCCTCTTCTTGTTGGCAAAGGAAGCGATAATCCCTTCCAAACTGCCCAAAATGGCACACAGAACCAAAAATGCCTCTGCCTTCCCGCTCGCCGGCTCTGGCACAAGCCAGGATAAAAATTCTGTCCGATAATGCTGGTTCACCAAAGCAACCGCCTGATTGGCAAGCCCTTTCGCGCCTTCTGCCAACAAGGCTGCATGCATGGAAATTGCCCATTCCAGCAAAAAGGACGCCAGCAATAGGAGTATCATTCTCTGCCTCCAGCCCCTTTTTGCCAATTCTTCCCCAACTGCGCATAAGACGGCCACCATTGCCAGATTGGCTGGATTTACGCCTGATGCCAGATTTTCTTCCAGGCAGAGGAACGCCCCAAACAGCATAAGGGACATACAAACCCCACGCTGCACGCTGTGCAACGCCCTTTTCTTTTTTGCCTTCTCCCCTGACGCTCCCTGTCCCATCTCTGCTCCCTCCCAACCTGGCATTTATGGCAATTAGACTGTCAATTCCACCTCCAGCAATTGCCCCTTCACTTTCCCTGGTTCCATCTTTCCCCGGAAATTCCCATTGCAGTACAGCTCTAATTCCTGGTTCCATTGAATTCCCGTAGCATAAGGTTCCCCACGAAATTCCTGGGGATATTCTTCCAAAAAATTGCATCTTTCCATCTGGCTTTTCAGGATTTCATCCCAAAATTCAAAAAGCCCCTGCACATCCCAAACCGCCTTGCGCCTTATCCTTTGTCCTTTTCCATCCTTCCATGCCAAAAAATGGGGGCATTCCTGTTCCAACAGCCCATGTGAGATGCTATTGGCCACCTCCCAATAAGCAGTGCGCCCTTCCCTGCGCATCTTTTCCGGCTGGGCATCCAAAAATACCACTACATTGCAGCCGATTGGCATTCCCATCTCTGCCACAAGCAGCTCCCCCGCCCTGGCAGACAGCTTCCAGTGGACCCTGTTTAACCGATCCCCATTTTGGTATTCCCGAAATCTCAAAATCTCCGTTGAGCCATCCCCTCCTAACTGAGGATGGCTGCGCCCTCCGTCTGCCAGGGACAGCTTTGTGCGAACCCCAACCCTTACTGTTGTCTCATAGCAGGATGGCAGGACCATAACCTGAGCCTGCAGCCTTAATTTCTTTTTCAGGCGAAACAGCCCCAGGCAGTCATAGCAGCTCAGGGATTTGCACTCTGCCTGCCATACGCCAAGCTCCAGGCGCCCCACAGCTTTCTTAAGCTCCATATCCCCGCCAGCGCTTATGCCGCCGGACAGCCTGGCCTTGCGTACCCTCTTATTGCCGGCATGTTTCAGCACAACCACCGCCGTTATGCCAGCCAGATAAAAAAAGCTTTTGTTTTCGATGTTTAAGCAAACCTGGTATTCCCCAAAGCCGTCTGGGCTAGGGGACAGTGAAATCCCACAGGTAAGCTTACGTTTGCACTCCCACAACATAAATAAGAAAAAAGGCGGCAGTAACACTGCAGCCATAAACAATATCAAAAACCCTTTGCCTTTAAAAAGGATTGCCATATACCATGCGCCAGCCACAGCAAGCGCGTACAGAAGCATGTTCCTCATTTTCGCCCCCTCATTGCCTTGGGCGCTGGCACAGCTTTTTGAACCTCGCCTAGCACTTGCCCCACCTCCATCTGCGCCACCCTCGCCTTGGCATTCAATACAACCCTATGGGCGCAGACTGAAAAGAAAATATCTTTGATATCCTCTGGGACAACATAATCTCTCTGCCGCAAAAAAGCAAGCGCCTTCGCCATCTGCAGGATATGGATAGACCCCCTGGGGCTGACCCCCAAATCAACCATAGGATGGTTCCTGGTGCGATTTGCCAGGCTGCCAATATACTCATAAATTTCATCCGCCGCAAACACCTGCCCCACTGCCTGCTGCATCGCAGCCAATTCTTCCCCGGAAATCACGGCATGCACCTCTTCCTTATTCTGTTCCCCTTTTAAAATATTGACTTCATCCTCCAGTTCCGGGTAACCCAACTGCAGGCAAACCATAAAACGGTCAATCTGCGCTTCTGGAAGCATCCAGGTTCCGGCGCTCCCAAAAGGGTTCTGTGTGGCGATTACAATAAATGGGGACGGGACCGGACGGCTTACGCCGTCTACCGTCACCTTCTTTTCCTCCATCACCTCTAAAAGGGCAGACTGGGTTTTGGGGGAAGTGCGGTTAACCTCATCCGCCAAAAGCAAATTGCACATCACGCTCCCTGGCTGGTACACAAACCGCCCTGTTTCTTTGTCATAAATGGAAAAGCCTGTCAAGTCCGAAGGCAGCACATCCGGCGTAAACTGCACCCGGTTCTGTTTCAGGGACATGGACTTTGCCAGCGCCATGGCAAGGGTGGTTTTTCCCACCCCTGGGATATCGTTAAACAAGATATGCCCCCCTGCCAAGATTGCCGCCACTGCCTTTACAATGCAGCCGTCTTTCCCAATAATTGCTTTCTTCACTTCATTTATCACTTCAAATGCAGGCATACGCCCTGCATAAGGATCTGTTCCCATTCCACTGCCCCTTCCACAGTTTTAGCCGCTACCGTCCCTTCATGCGCTTAATAACCTTTAACCTAGTGAATTCTTCCCGTTCCTTTTCCTCCAAAGCGCCCTGGATGCTCTTTGTCAGCGCCTCATACTTGGGGATTGTGATATTTTGCAGCGCATTGGCGCGCTTCTGGGTTTTCTTAATGTTATAAGCCAGGCGGTAGGCGGAAGTTTCAATCTGCGCCAGCCGTATGGCAAGCTCCTTCACTTTCTCAAACTTCTCACAAGCCTCATCCAGGGACATTTTGGTCCCATAAAAAGCATAGGAAGGCTTTAACTCCCTGCTCTCATACTCCACTTTAGGGATTTCCGTACCCATCACGCTCCGCCGTTTAATGGAAATGGAATTTTCCACCGGCACATTCAGGCTCAGGGCTTCCACCTCATGGATGCCCATCTGGATATTTGCTTTCTGCAATGCCTGGTATGCGCTGGTAAACGTCACATCTATTTCATTCTGGATATCGGTCGCCTGCTCAATTAGGTCCATCAGCTCACGGATTAAGATATTGCGTTTCTTATCCATCAATTCATAGCCCTGCCGGGACAACGCGAGGGAATTCTTTGCCAGCATTAAGTTGCCTTTTGTTGGAAATGTATTTGGATCCATCCCAGTCACCTCACCAGTGTTTCTCTAATATTTTTGTGTCAACCCGGTCAAGCTCTTCCTTGGGCAGGATATGCAAAAGCCTCCAGCCAATATCCAGCGTCTCCTCAATAGTGCGGTTCTCACTTATTCCCTGCGCCACAAATTCCTGCTCAAACCCCACGCCAAATTCCAGGTATTTCTTATCTGTCTCAGAAAGTTCATCTTCACCAATTACGCTTGCAAGGTCCCTTGCCTCCCCCACGCGGGCGTAGGAGGAAAAGAGCTGGTTGGCCACATCCTGATGGTCTTCCCTGGTATATCCCGCGCCAATGCCGTCCTTCATCAATCGGGAAAGGGATGGAAGCACATTGATTGGCGGGTAGACATTTTTCTGGTGGAGGGAACGTTCCAACACAATCTGGCCTTCCGTGATATAGCCCGTCAAGTCCGGGATTGGATGGGTAATGTCATCATTTGGCATGGTCAGGATAGGGATTTGGGTCACGCTCCCGCTCCTTCCCTGCACAATCCCTGCACGCTCATACAAAGTAGCAAGCTCACTGTACAAATAGCCTGGATACCCTTTTCGGCTGGGGATCTCCCCTTTGGAAGCGGATACCTCACGCATTGCCTCAGCATAAGAAGTCATGTCTGTTAAAATCACCAAAATATGCATGCCCTTTTCAAAGGCAAGGTATTCTGCCGCCGTCAGCGCAACCTTTGGCGTAATCAAACGCTCTGCCACCGGGTCATTCGACAGGTTCAGGAACATGGTCACATGGGAGCTTACGCCGCTTTCTTCAAACCTGCGCCGGAAAAACTCCGCCACGTCATATTTCACGCCCATAGCTGCAAATACAATGCCAAATTCCTCCTTTGAGCCTTCCCCTAAGGACGCCTGCTCCACAATCTGAGCCGCAAGCTGGTCATGGGGCAAGCCGTTCCCAGAAAAAATCGGCAATTTCTGCCCACGGATTAATGTTGTCAATGCGTCAATTGCGGAAACGCCAGTCTGGATATAATTCCTTGGGTATTCTCGGATACAGGGGTTTAAGGGAAGCCCATTTACATCCAGGACCACTTCTGGGTTGATTTTCCCAAGCCCGTCGATTGGCTCCCCAAGCCCGTTAAAAGTCCTGCCCAAAATCTCCGGCGACAGCCCAATCTCCATGGGATGCCCGCTTAACCTGGTATGGGTGTTCTTTAAGGACATCTCGTCCGTATTGTCAAAGACCTGAATCACCGCCTTATCCTCGTCCAGGGCGACAATCCTTCCCTTTTTGCGCTTGCCCCCTTCTACCACAAACTCCACCATCTCTTCAAAAAAGGCGTTCTTCACCCCTTCCAATACAATTAGGGGGCCATTGATTTCACTTAACCCTAAATATTCAATCGACATATCCACCCTCCTATGCATTGGTTTCCAGCAGGCCATGGTAAAATTCCTCAATCATCCGCTGGTACTCTTCAAATTTTTGCAATTCTTTATTGGCCACATCATATTTGATGGCAATAACCTTCTCAAAAATACGGTTCTCCCGCAGCAATGCCATAGGCATCCCCATCTCAATCAATGCCTTGCACCTTTCATATAAGTGCAAAATCACCCGCATCATTTGAAGCTGCTTCTCCAAGGGGACAAAAGTATCCTCCGCATGGAACGCATTCTGCTGCAGGAACCCAAGGCGGATGACCCTTGCAATCTCCAGAATCAGCTTCTGGTCATCTGGAAGCACATCGCTCCCAATCAATTTGACAATCTCATTCAGCCGGCTCTCCGTGGTAAGGATATTTAAAAGCTCATTCCGGCATGGGATAAAATCCGCCCCCACATTGGCGGCATACCAGCCTTCCAGGTCGTTTAAGTATTCTGTATAGCTTGTCAGCCAGTTAATTGCCGGGTAATGCCTTGCATAGGCAAGGGATTTGTCCAGCGCCAAAAAACAGCGGACAAACCGTTTGGTGTTCTGAGTCACAGGCTCAGAGAAATCCCCGCCCTGAGGGGATACCGCCCCGATAATCGTAACGCTTCCGTCTGTGCCGTTTAAATTCTCCACATAACCGGCGCGCTCATAGAAAGCCGACAGCCTGCTGGCCAGGTATGCCGGGAAGCCTTCTTCCGCCGGCATCTCTTCCAAACGCCCTGAAAGCTCACGCAGCGCCTCTGCCCACCGGGAAGTGGAATCTGCCATAATCGCCACATGGTATCCCATATCCCGGTAATATTCCGCCAGCGTTAGCCCAGTATATATGCTTGCCTCACGGGCTGCCACAGGCATATTGGATGTATTGGCAATCAATGTCGTACGGTCCATCAGCAGGTTCCCGGTCTTGGGGTCAACCAGCTTGGAAAACTCTTCCAGCACATTGGTCATCTCATTCCCACGTTCCCCGCATCCAATGTAAATAATAATGTCTGCATCCGACCATTTTGCAAGCTGATGCTGGGTCATGGTCTTCCCTGTCCCAAACCCGCCTGGGATAGCGGCAGTTCCCCCTTTTGCAATCGGGAACAGCGTGTCTAAGATACGCTGCCCAGTCACTAGGAGCCGGTCTGCCGGATAACGCCTTTGGATTGGCCTTGGGACGCGGATTGGCCACTGCTGGGTCATGGTAAGCTTATGCTCTTCCCCTGCCTGGCCGCGAAGGACCACTAATGTCTCGTCTATGGTGTATTCACCGTCTGTTACAGCTTTTTCCACCGTGCCTTCCAAACCTGGAGGCACCATAACCTTATGGATAATTGCCGGGGTCTCCGGCACCTGGGCAATTACCATCCCTGGTGACAGCATATCCCCTGGCTTTACCATGATTTTTGCCTGCCATTTCTTCTTACGGTCCAGCAAATCCACATTCACGCCCCTGGGGATATATGGCCCGGACTGTTCCCCAATCAATTGCAGCGGCCGCTCAATCCCATCAAAAATATTGGTGATAATCCCAGGCGCCAACGTTACGCAAATTGCCCGCCCGGCGCCTTCCACCAGCTCGCCGGGGCGCAGCCCTGTAGTTTCCTCAAAGACCTGGATGGTTGTCTGTCCCTTGGTCAGCCCAATGACTTCCCCCACCAGGCGGCTTTCCCCCACATAAACCATCTCTGACATCTTAAAGCCCAAATTGCCTTTTATCGTAACGATTGGCCCATTTATCCCGTATATTTTACCTGATACATTCATAGATATGTTTCCTCCTGCTCTAATTTCGTCACAAAGGATTCATCAACCAAAATATTCCTAGAACGGATAACTGCCCGGACGCCGCCGCCAAAGTCAATGCTGCTGACTGTCAGTTCCACGCCTGTTTCCTGTTCCAGCCCCTGTTTCTTATCTGCGTCAGAAGGATTGATATAGACCACCACTGGCTCGTCCCCAGCCACTTCTTTTGCCATCCTGATTTTCGCCGCAAGGAACCCCTGGTAGCTTTCTGTCTGCTGGTATTCCTCTAACAACTCCTTCACCCGTGCAATCAGCTTCCCTTTCCATTCCTGTTTGCAGCTATCCAAAATCCGTTTCTGGCGTACCATCTCTTCTGACACTTTGCGGTTTACCTGCCTGCGGATTTCCGTTTCCTTGATCTGGAATTTATGCTCCAGCTCTATCTGCCTGCTCTTGCGAAACTCTTCTAGCTCCCTGTCACAATTCTCCTTATACTCTTGAATCAGCGCCTCGCTTTCCTTGTCCGCCACATCTATGGTAAACTTACGGAACACTTCCAGTTTCTCTTTTATCTGCATTTTTCTCCCTCCCGTCCGGGCAGATTTTAAAGCTTCAGTCCGATTGCCTCACTGACATAATCTGTAATAAAGTTCTCTTTGCGCCCAGTCCCATGGCGGTCTGGAATTTCAATCAGCAACGGCAGCCTCCGGTTTAACTTCGCGTCATTGATTAAATCCGGGAACTCCCTGCCAAATTTCTCTGTCAGCAACACAATCCCAATCTCCTTATCCTGGAACACCGCATCCAACGCTTCTTTCAATTCCTGGCGCTCATGCACCACAACGCCTTCCACACCGGCAAGGCGCATTCCTGTATAAGTGTCCTTGTTATCACTGATCAAATACATTTTCATAACTTGTCTCCTTACCTTATGCCATAAGCTACAGCCTTAAGAAAAGCCATTACCCTAAGATGGAGAATGAAATCAAAAGCCCATAAAGGGCGATGGATTCTGCCAGGGCCACGAAAATCAACGCCTTACCCATAATGCTGGCGTCCTCGCTCAACGCCCCCAGAGCCGCGCTCGCCGCGCTTGCAACCGCAATGCCAGCCCCGATACAGGAAAGCCCAGTAGACAATGCCGCCGCCAAATAACGCCATCCTTCCACGGTTGCCGCCTGCGCCGCTTCCCCTGCTGCCTGTACATTTCCGCTGAACATTAAAATATCTGCAACCAGCACTGTGCCAAAGAAGAAAAACACATTGCATGCCAGCGCTGCCTTAAACCCTCCTTCTTTCCGTTTGCTAAGTAAAAACCCGCCTACCGGGATAATCATGCTGCAAAGTAAAATCACTACTAATATAATTTTTGTTACCATTTCCATATCCTCCTACTGATTTCTTTTTTTAAATGAAACAAATGGTTTTCCATTCCCTGTATAAAAACGGCTGAACATCTCATAATATTCCAGACGCAGCACTTGGATGCCTACTACCAACCCTTCCAGACAGGCCACAAGAATATTGCCAAGTATAATGACAATCCAGTTTGGGTTCCCCTTCTCTAACCCGGCAAGGGTCATCACCACGCCCATCATCCCTGCATGGCTCAGGGCAAAAGCCCCCACTCGCACAAAGGAAATTGTGTTGGTGGCATAACTTAACACTACGTCAAACCCCTCCACCAGCGCTTCTACAAAAAACATCACCTTGCTCCCTTCCGGGAAAATATGGCCCTTACGCTCTATCAGATGGCTCAACGGCTCTTTCATTAAAATTGCCACCAATGGGACCCCCACTGCAATCCCAATCACAATAGTTGCAGGAAGCCCATGCCCGGTCGCAAACAACAGGGCGCAGAACACCACGAACCCATAGCAGGCAAGGCCGGCAAGCCCGCTCTGGTTAAACAGCAGCCTTCCATATTCTTTGGCGCGTACTGCATTCACCATATTCAGGACCATTGCAACCAGTATCAATGCCGCCCCAAACCCAATTGCCAGCATTAATGTTGTCATAATATTGTCCATAGGCTTCATCCACAGCGCAGGGATGGCCTCTTCAAACCCAAACAAGCTCCCATACAGGAACCCAAATATCACGGACCACACCCCTGCCACCGCCACAATGCCTGCAAGGCGCATTTTTTTCATTTTATACAAAAGGAAGCCCCCAAGGGCCAGACATGCCCCCTGCCCCACATCCCCGAACATAACGCCAAACATAAAGGTGTATGTCAAGGCAATAAACAATGTTGGGTCCATCTCATGGTAGGCAGGCAGCCCATACATCTCCACAAACATTTCAAACGGCTTTAAAATCCTAGGGTTTTTGAGTTTTGTGGGAGGCTTGCTGCTAAGCCCCTCCCCTGGCTCTTCTTCTACGCAGTTGACATTTTCATCCATTGCGATTTCCCGCTGCAGCTTCTTCGCGTCTTTTTTGGCCATCCATCCATAGAGGATATAATGCTCAACCCCCTCTTCCCTGGCATTGGTGCAAGCCGCAAATTTGCGGATCTCAAAGTTGCTGCAATAACTGTTAAGGCATTCGCAGGCTGCCAAAATTTCTGCCTCCCTCGCCTTTACCAGCTCCACCGCCTGCATTTGCAGGCGTTCTAGCTTTTGCTCTAAGCTGCCCAAAAGCTCCTTTGCTTGCTCAAATGCCTGGCGGGGCGTCCCCTCCAAATCATCTGGCACCTGAATTTCCTCAAAATGGAAGGATGCATACACCGCTTCTATCTCCACTAAATGGGTATGGGGGGCAAAATAAACGCCCCAAACATATTCCGTGTCATTATTGCATTCATAGAAAAGGGTATATGGATTATGGAACACATATTGTTCCAGCTTATGGTAGTTTTCCACTTTAATCCTTCCAAACTGATAATCTATAAAGTGGAAATCCCTTAACTTACAAAGTTCAAAATCCAGCCCAATAAAAGGGGCTGTCTCTGCCATCCATTCCTTAAGCTGCCGCAGTTCTTCCTGAACCTCCCCCTGCTGCTTCACTACATCCCCCATCTGACCGTGGACATCCAAAATAATCCCCTGCGCTTGCTCTGGGGTCACCTCCAGGTCCGTCTTTCTGGAAACCTCCAGGTACTGCTTCAGCTCTTCCCCCATCTGCGCCGCCTCTTTGTACAGATTTGTCTCCACAAACGGACGTACATTTTTTAAATTGTTCAGACTTGTCATTGCATTTTCAAAGTGGATATCATACTTATCCAAATAAAGCCTCACCACCCGGTCAATGTCATTCCTTGGCCCGGTAATATGCAACAACTTCATTTTCTCAATCAAAGCGTCTCCTCCGTTCCTTCTTTCAATTTAAAGCCTGTAAAATATATGATAAACCCTGGCCTCAGGCTGGTCAAGCCCCCATACTGGGCAAAATCAGCGCCCGGATATCCTTCGCCGGGACCTGATAGCGTATCCCTTCCAAAGCAGTGGTCAAATGCTCTATCTCCTGTTCCTTCTCATAGAAATAATAGAATACTGGCGCCATAGACGCCGGGTATTTCTGGCAGGCCCTACGGTACATCCGTTCCATCACCTGGTGGTAGGAAACTTCATCCTGCATCCTCACCAACGCCTCCCTGCCCTTAAAATAAATAGTATCGCCCAAAATCCTGCAAAATTCCTCAATATGTTCCGCCTCTAGCAGGCGTATCCATTCCGCTTTTTTCAATTTGTACTGGACTGGGATTAATAACTTCTCAATATCTTCCGGCCCTTGCTTAAAAAACTGCTTGCCACGGTACATCCACATAATATTCAGCCAGTCAATTTGTGTCCCAAACACCTCGCGAAGCACCTGGCGCATCTGCTTACCAGAAAATTTCCCTATTCGCTTCCATACTTCCACAAAATAAGAAACTTCCACATGGGGGACAGATTCCCCATATTGGAGCTGGGCAAAATACAGTTCCATTGCCTCCCTTTGGGAGCCATTCCCAAAACGGTATAACTTCCGGTAATCTTCTAGGATGGAATTATGTATCAATGCCTCCACCTGCCCGCGGTGCTTGATTTCCTCATGCCCGCCATAGATTTTCCCATAGCTCTCCTGTTCCCGCAAGAAGCCAATGGTTTCCTGGACTGTCTGGAATTCTGTAATCCTTTCATAGTCCTCCCGTTTCAGCAACCGGCTATGCATGGCCCTTGTCTTTGTGGCCAAGCCGCTGTATTGCAGCAATTCTCCCGCCATCCCTCACACCTCAATTATTTTCTTCACGATTTCCTGGGCAAACTGGTTCAGGTTTTTCCCATAACTTTCATTTATCTGTGCAATCTGCGCCTGGTTCTTTTCCACAAGCTGCTGAATCTCTCCTGCAGTCTGCCCCTCCAGTTGGGAACGCAGGATGGACAGCCTGCCTTCCATCTCTTTCTCCATTTCCACCTCGGAACTTTCCATCTTCCTGCGGTTTTCCTCCAGCAATTCCTGGCGGCGGGCAGCGGCGTCTTCCATCAGTCTCCCCGCCTGCTCCTCTATTTCATAGAGGCCCGTAATGATCTCATTCATTGCGCCCTTTCTCCTTGTATAATGTATTTAGGTTGTTCGAGGGATACCTATAAACCCTTAGACCTGCTTCTTTACATCTCCAGTCTGATAGGAGATAATTGTTTTATTAGATTGAGAGGATGATCGTTCT
>Ga0224483_100115_pt1 | contig 20610 bp, 20 predicted proteins | sample hydfratestSal1_FD_181453 | JGI IMG/M metagenome (GOLD analysis project Ga0224483, IMG submission 181453) | Metatranscriptome of mouse feces microbial communities from Columbus University, Ohio, United States - Sal1 (Metagenome Metatranscriptome) ... | reverse complement strand
TGCGTAAGAGTGGACTTCGGTCCACTCTTATCATGTGTTAGGGAAAATATGCCTGCCAGGACATTTTTTCCTGTGTAAAGGCGGTGGAATATAGATGAGCAAACATGAGATATACGAAGAGAAGGCGACAAAACTCTTGGAACCCATTTTAAAAGAGATGGATTTCGAGCTGGTCGATGTGGAATACGTCAAAGAGGTGGGAAACTGGTATCTGCGCAGTTACATTGACAAGCCGGGCGGGATCACAGTGGACGATTGCGAGGCCGTCAGCAGGCTGTTCAGCGACAAGCTGGATCAGGAAGATTTTATCGAGGACAGCTACATCATGGAGGTGAGTTCCCCCGGACTGGACCGGCCCTTGAAGAAAGAGAAGGATTTCGAGAGGAGCCTGGGCAAGAAAGTGGAGATACGGACGTACCGGCCCATCGAAAAAGAGAAAGAATTTTATGGGATTTTATGTGCATATGATGATAACAGTGTGACCATAGAAGGGGATGGTCACCGCCAGATGGGATTTTCGAGAAAAGATATCGCATTGATCCGGCTGGCTCTGGATTTTTGATAAGGAGGAGAATGGAAAAATGAACATAGAGCTGATGGAAGCGTTGAATATCCTGGAAAAAGAGAAAGATATCAGCAAAGATACGCTGCTGGGAGCCATCGAACAGTCGCTGCTCTTAGCCTGCAAAAACCATTTCGGCACAGCGGATAACGTGAACGTGTATATCAATCCGGAGACTTGTGATTTCCATGTCTATGCGGAGAAGGAAGTGGTGGAGCAGGTGGAGGATCCGGTAATGGAGATCTCCCTCGCCGAAGCCCACAAGCGGAGCGGGAGCATCCAGGTGGGCGACACAGTCCGAGTGGAGATAAAGTCAAAAGAATTTGGCAGGATCGCCACCCAGAACGCAAAAAACGTTATCCTCCAGAAGATCCGGGAAGAGGAGCGAAAAGTCCTCTTCGACCAGTATTACAGCAAAGAGAAGGACGTGGTCACCGGGATCGTCCAGCGGTATTTCGGAAAACATGTCAGCGTGAATTTGGGGAAAGTGGATGCGATCCTGACAGAGGGCGAGCAGATAAAAGGGGAGCGTTTCAACCCGACGGAGCGGATCAAGGTCTACATCGTGGCGGTGAAGGACACCACCAAGGGGCCGAAGATCCTGGTTTCCAGGACACATCCGGAGCTTGTGAAACGTTTGTTCGAATCGGAGGTGACGGAAGTCCGGGAAGGCATTGTGGAGATCAAGAGCATCGCTCGGGAGGCGGGGTCCAGGAGTAAGATCGCCGTCTGGTCCAACGACCCGGATGTGGATCCGGTGGGCGCCTGTGTGGGCATGAACGGCTCCAGGGTCAATGCGATCGTGGAGGAACTCAGGGGCGAGAAGATCGATATCATCAACTGGAGCGAGAACCCCGCGCTGCTGATCGAGAATGCCTTAAGCCCGGCGAAAGTGATCGCTGTATATGCAGATCCCGATGAAAAGACAGCTCTGGTGGTGGTGCCGGATTACCAGTTGTCCCTGGCGATCGGGCGTGAAGGTCAGAATGCCCGTCTGGCTGCGCATCTGACCGGGTTTAAGATCGATATCAAGAGTGAGACGCAGGCGAAAGAGTCCGGCGAACTGTACGACTATGAAGACGAAGAATATGATGGATTCGATGAGTCCGGCGATATCGATGCAGGAGAGCTGGAAGAGGAGGATCTCGGGGAAGAGGTCGCCGCACAAGGCTGGGAAGAGGATGAGCCGGAAACAGAGACCACAGCGGAGCCCCTGGGAGAGGATGAGCCGGAAACGGAGACCACAGCGGAGCTTCTGGGAGAGGATGAGCCGGAAACGAAGATCACAGCGGAGCCCCTGGGAGAGGATGAGCCGGAAACGGAGATCACAGCGGAAACCCTAGGAGAAGATGAGGCGGAAGCGGAGACCATTACAGAGAGCGCAGATGATGACGGAACGGAGATGGAGGCTGCGGAAGCCGCCCAGGAAGACATAGGGGAAGCTGAGCCGAGCCCAGAGGCCGCAGCGGGGAGCCTGGAGATAGAAAATGATGAAAACGGAGCCAGGCTCACAGAGACAGAAGAGGAACCGTCCCAGGAGATAGAAGGAGAGGCAGCGTCATCTGCAAAAGCGCGATACGAAGCAGAAGCGAGGGAAATAGCTGCGCAGATCTACGCCGAAGGCGAGGAGGAGAACTACGAAGAAGAGGTCGAAGGATTCTACGCCGAGGGAGCAGGAGAGCCCGAGCTGTCTTATGCGGATGACCTGGACGATGATGAGGACGATGAAGATGACGTGTACGATCCGGAATCAGATTTCGCAGACCTTGCTTTCTTAGAGCTGGATGAGGGGGAGTTCTGATATGAAAAATAAAAAGATCCCCTTGCGCCAATGTATCGGGTGCAGGGAGATGAAACCGAAGCGTGACCTGCTGCGGATCCTGCGGACGCCGGAGGGTGAACTCCTGCTGGACGATACGGGGAAGAAAAACGGTCGGGGCGCGTACCTGTGCCGGGACATCCAATGTTTTGCAAAAGCCAGGAAGAGTAAAGCTTTAGAGCGTTCCTTCCAGATGGGCATCGGGCAGGAGATCTACGAGCGGCTTGAAAAGGAGTGGGAAAGATTTGAAAAGGAATAAAGTATTGTCCCTGGCCGGACTAGCGGCAAAGGCCGGGAAGATCGCCAGCGGGGAGTTCCCTGTGGAGAAGGCGGTCAAATCCGGCAAAGGGCATCTGGTGATCGTGGCGGAGGATGCTTCGGCCAATACCAGGAAAAAGTTTACAAATATGTGCAGCTATTACGGCGTGCCTATTTTATATATGGAAACCAGAGAAATTTTAGGAAAGACGATCGGTAAAGAGTTCCGCGCCAGTGTTGCAGTGTTGGATGCGGGTTTTGCCAAGGCTATGTTGGAAGCAGAGGAAGCTCAACACCAGAAGAAGGAGGAATGTGTATGCCAAAAATGAGAGTCTATGAACTTGCCCGGGAACTGAGCAGGGAAAATAAAGAAGTGATCGAATATTTACGGAGTAAAGGCGCGGACATCAAGAGCCATGCCAGCACCATAGAGGAGAGCGTGGCGGATGAAGTGCGTCAGGGCCTGGGCAAAGGGACGCACACGGGGGAAGCGCCGAAGAAGAAGAAAAACATCATACGCGTCTTCCGCGCCCAGAACGCCAGCGACGGCGGGAAAGAACACGCTGTGAAAAAAGAGCGCAGGTCGCCCCAGAACCGTTCTGGCCAGGGGCGTGCCCAGGGCGGACAGCCAAAAGACGATGTAAAAGCCACAAGTGAGAACGCGTCCAGGCAGGAAGGGCAGCAGAAAGCCCCGCGTAACGGCCAGGGCCGTGACCAGCGCGGACAGAACCAGCAGAACCAACAGGGCCAGCAAAATCAGTCAAACCGTGGACGCAGCGGCCAGAGCCGCGACAGGGATCAGAACAGGGAGCAGGGCCAGGGAAAGAATGAAAGGGGCCGTGACCAGCGTTCAAACAGAAACGCAAACCGTGACCAGGGTCAGGGAAGAGGCCAGGGCCGCGACCAGAACCGCGATCGGAACAATCAGGGGAGAGGCCAGGGCCGTGACCAGAACCGTGACAGGAACCAGGGCCAAAGCCGTGACAGGGGCCGTGACCAGAACCGGAACAACCAGGGCCGGGATCAGAACCGCGACAGGAACCAGGGCCGCGATCAGGGCCAGAATTCCCAGCGCTCCGGGCAGAACCGTTCCTCCGGCCAATTTAACAAAGGCAAGGGCGGTTTCTCAAGGCCAGGTCAGGAACGCCGCGACAGGGATATGCCCTCCGTGGAAGCCCAGTCCAAAAATCCGAAGGAGAGCAAGAAAGAGCGGGATCGGAGCAAAAGCAAGAACACGAAGAATACAAAGAACACGACACAGGGACGCCGTCCAAACCAGAACGGCGGCAGACGGCCGAACATGCGTCTTCCGAAAGCTTTACAGAAACCGGCAAATCAGCATAAGGCGGAAGAGAAGAAGCCAGAGATCAAGGAGATCACCCTTCCGGAGAAGATGACCATCCGTGAATTGGCTGAGACAATGAAGATGCAGCCCTCCGCGATCGTGAAAAAATTATTCTTAGAAGGCGTTATGGTCACAGTGAACCATGAGATCGATTTTGAGAAAGCCCAGGAGATCGCGCTGAGCTACGACATCATCGCAGAGCCGGAAGAGAAAGTGGATGTGATCGAGGAGCTGCTGCGCGAGGAAGAAGAAAACGTGGAAGATATGGTCGCCAGACCGCCGGTGGTATGTGTTATGGGACACGTTGACCATGGCAAGACATCCCTGTTGGATGCCATCCGCAACACAAATGTGACAGACAAAGAGGCCGGCGGGATCACCCAGCACATCGGCGCTTCCGTGGTGACCGTCAACGGACAGAAGATCACATTCCTGGACACACCCGGCCACGAGGCATTTACAGCCATGCGTATGCGCGGGGCCAACGCCACAGACATCGCGATCCTGGTGGTGGCAGCGGACGACGGCGTGATGCCCCAGACCGTGGAGGCCATCAACCATGCAAAAGCAGCCGGGATCGAGATCGTGGTCGCGATCAACAAGGTCGACAAACCAAGCGCCAACATCGAGCGCGTAAAACAGGAACTCTCCGAGCATGAACTGATCCCCGAAGACTGGGGCGGCAGCACGATCTTCGTACCGGTATCCGCCCATACAGGAGAAGGGATCGACACCCTCCTGGAGATGATGCTCCTGGTGGCCGAAGTGGCCGAGTTAAAAGCAAATCCGAAACGGCAGGCCAGAGGGCTTGTGATCGAGGCAGAACTTGACAAGGGCAAAGGCCCGGTCGCCACGATCCTCGTGCAAAAAGGTACGCTCCATGTGGGAGATTTCATCGCCGCAGGCGCATGCTCCGGTAAAGTGCGCGCCATGATGGATGACAAAGGCCGCCGCGTAAAGAGTGCAGGCCCGTCCGTACCTGTGGAGATCCTGGGCTTGAGCGATGTGCCAAACGCGGGCGAGATCCTAGTCGCCTTCGACAACGATAAAGAGGCAAAATCCTTTGCCCAGACCTTCGTGGCAGAGAACAAGAAACATTTATTAGAAGACACGAAAGCAAAACTCTCCCTGGACGATCTCTTCGACCAGATCCAGGCCGGGACCTTAAAAGAACTTCCGATCATCATCAAAGCGGATGTCCAGGGTTCCGTGGAAGCCGTAAAACAGAGCTTGTTAAAGCTGACCAACGAGGAAGTGGTAGTCAAAGTGATCCACGGCGGCGTGGGTGCGATCAACGAATCAGACGTGACCCTGGCCTCCACCTCCAACGCGATCGTGATCGGCTTCAACGTCCGCCCCGATGCCCAGGCAAAAGCCGTGGCCGAACAGGAAGGCGTGGACTTGAGGCTTTACAAAGTCATCTACCAGGCGATCGAGGATGTGGAATCCGCCATGAAGGGTATGTTAGATCCGATCTTCGAGGAGCAGGTGATCGGGCACGGCGAAGTGCGCCAGACCTTCCATGCCTCCGGCATAGGTACGATCGCAGGATCTTATGTATTGGACGGCCGGTTTGAGAGAAACTGTAAAGTAAGGCTCAGCCGTGATGGAGAGCAGATCTACGAAGGCGCCCTGGCATCCCTGCAGCGTTTCCAGGATGCAGTCAAGGAAGTGAAAGCCGGCTATGAATGCGGTCTTGTACTGGAAGACTTCAACGACATCGTGGAGGGCGACCAGGTAGAGGCATATATCATGGTGGAAGTACCCAGATAGAACAAGACCAGAAAAAACGAGGTTGAGAGCAGCAATATGAGAAAAAACAGCATCAAAAACGTCCGCGTCAACACAGAGGTGCAAAAGGAGCTGAGCAACATCATCCGCAATGAGATCAAAGATCCGCGGATCGCGCCTATGACCTCCGTGGTGACCGTGGAGGTGGCCCCGGATTTAAAGACATGTAAGGCATACATCAGCGTACTCGGCGATGAGAAAGCCCAGAAAGACACCATGGCAGGCTTAAAGAGTGCGGAAGGCTACATCCGCCGCCAGCTGGCGGGGAACCTGAACATGCGGGCCACACCCCAGATCCAATTCATCCTGGAACAGTCCATCGAGTACGGTGTGGCTATGTCCAGGAAGATCGACGAGGTAATGAATAAGTAGACCATTTATGGGAAAGGGGAACTTGCATGGAGAGGATAGAAGAGATCCTGGAACAGGTGGGGACCATGGCGATCGCCGGGCACATCCGGCCCGACGGGGACTGCATCGGATCTTGTATGGGATTGTACAACTATATCAAAGAGAACTACCCGGCGATCACCGTTCATGTGTATCTGGAGCCGCCCGGGCCGGTATTTTCATATATACCGCGCATGGAAGAAGCACGGGCCGTCTGTGACCCCGAGGCAAGATACGATCTGCTGGCTGTACTGGACTGCAGCACCCAGAAACGCCTGGGCGTGGTCGCAGAATGCTTTGCCCAGGCAAAAAAGACCGTCTGCATCGATCACCATGTGAGCAATACCCGCTATGCAGACACATGTCATGTGGTGGATCAGGCCAGCTCCGCATCCGAGGTGCTCTATAAAATGCTGGATCCGGAGAAGGTCAGTGTCCAGACGGCCACCTGTATCTACACAGGGATCATCCACGACACCGGCGCGCTGCAGTACCAGTCCACCACACCGGGGCTGATGCGCATCGTGGCGGATCTGATGGAAAAGGGCATTGATTTCAGCCGGATCATCGATGAGTCTTTTTACCAGAAGACCTACATCCAGAACCAGGTGATGGGACGTGTACTGGCGGAGAGCATCATGCTCTTAGATGGCGCATGTATCGTCGGTGTTCTGAAGAAAAAAGATCTGACATTCTACGGCGTGGAGGGAAAAGACCTGGATGGCATTGTGTGCCAGCTGCGTCTGACCAAAGGCGTGGAGGTGGCCATGTTCCTCTACGAGCTGGAGAGCATGGAGTATAAGGTGAGCCTGCGTTCCAACGGGAGAGTGGATGTGAATCAGGTAGCCGCCTATTTCGGCGGCGGCGGCCATGTGCGGGCAGCGGGCTGTGAGATCAAGGGCACATCCCACGATGTGATCAACAACCTGACACTGCATATCGAAGAGCAGCTGCAGACAGGAGACTAGAGAGAGAAAGACAGATGTTTGACGGGATCATAAATATCAACAAAGAAAAAGGCTACACATCCCACGATGTGGTGGCCAGACTGCGGGGCATCCTGGGGCAAAAGAAGATCGGGCACACCGGGACATTAGACCCGGACGCGGTGGGCGTACTGCCCGTCTGCCTGGGGAAAGCCACTAAACTCTGCGATCTGCTCACAGACAAAGAAAAGACCTACCAGACCGTTCTCTTATTAGGAACAGAGACCGACACCCAGGACATCTCCGGTCAGGTGCTGCGGGAATGCGCCGTCACCGCGGATCCGGCCAAGATATGCGCCTGCATACAGAGTTTTCAGGGGGAGATCATGCAGATCCCGCCCATGTACAGCGCCTGTAAAGTACAGGGGAAGCGGCTCTACGAGCTGGCGCGGGAAGGCATCCAGGTGGAGAGGAAACCCCGGCCCGTTCAGATCCACCATATCACGGTCATAGATATGGCGAGCCCACGCGTCTTTATGGAGGTGACTTGTTCTAAAGGGACATATATACGCACACTCTGCCATGATATCGGTCAGAAATTGGGCTGCGGCGGCTGCATGGAGGAGCTGGTGCGCACCAGAGTGGGCGCATTCGCACTGGATCAGGCGCTGACACTGGATCAGGTGGAGACCCTGCAGGCAAAAGGCCAAGTGGAGGAAGCCCTGATCCCCATCGATCGGGTGCTGGAAAGATACCCCAAGATCACATGCACGGGCCCGGAGGACAAGCTGCTGGACAATGGAAATCCCCTGCCCGTAAAAAACCACGGTCCAGCCCATCCAGGATGGGTGCGGGTCTGCGACAGCCGGGGGATCTTCAAGGGGATCTACCAACAGCGAGAGGGCACTGGGAAATATTTTCCGATAAAGATGTTCTTGTAGTCAGGAGACAGCCATGAAATATGTGAGGGAAAGAGAAAAACTAGCGCTGCAAGGCCCCAGTGTGGTGACCCTGGGAAAATTCAACGGCATGCACCGGGGACACCAAAAACTCATCAACCGGGTGCTGGAGATTGGGAAAAAGTGCTGTGAGACAGTCGTCTGCGCTTTTGAGACCCCGTCCAGGAAACTGCTGACCGGGGAGGAGCGGTATGCCCTGCTGGATGCCATGGGGATCGATACGCTGGCGGAATGCCAGATGGATGCAAGACTGATGCACATGGGGCCTGAAGAATTTATCCAGCAGGTCTTAGTGGGACAGATGCACGCCGGCTGGGTGGTGGTGGGCTGCGATTTCCGGTTCGGCTATCAGAGAAAAGGCGACGCGGCCTATCTGCAGAAAATGGGGCAGACATACGGATTCCAGGTGGAGATCCTGGAGAAAGAGATGGACGGGAAGCGGCCGATCAGCAGCACATACATCCGGGAACAGTTGAATGAAGGGCATATGGAGAAAGTCAACAGTCTTCTGGGATACGACTTTTCCACCACCGGCGAGGTGGTCCACGGGCGCGGGCTGGGACATACGATCGGGATCCCCACCACGAACCTGATCCCGCCCAAAGAAAAACTGATGCCGCCCAACGGCGTCTACGCCACCGTTTCCAGATTCCCGCACAGGGAGTACTTAGGCATCACAAATGTGGGGTACAAGCCAACGGTAGGGGGAGAAGATTTCCTGGGGGTGGAGACATATCTCTTCGACTGTCAGGAAAACTTGTATGGGGTGCAGTCCACGGTGACTTTTCACCACTTCCTCCGCTACGAGAGGAAATTCGCATCCCTGGAGCAGTTAAAGGGGCAGCTGTTGGGAACGGACGTTGCACAGGCTAAAGATTTTTTTGCTGTCCGGCAATATACCATGGGATAAATGTGTGGCATACACAAAGAATGGAGGGAGCATGTCAGTACTGAGTGTTGTTCTGGGACTGATGGGAGGCCTGGGCCTCTTTTTGTATGGAATGAAATTGATGAGCGACGGCCTGGAGAAAGTGGCTGGCGCGAAGATGAGGAGCGTGCTGGAATTTTTCACAAAGAACCGCTTTGTGGGGATGCTGGTGGGCGTACTGTTCACGGCGATCATCCAGTCCTCCAGTGCGACCACGGTGATGGTGGTCAGTTTTGTCAATTCCGGGCTGATGAACCTGATGCAGGCGGCGGGGGTGATCATGGGTGCCAACATCGGTACCACCGTGACCTCCCAGCTGATCTCCTTTAACTTGTCAGAGTGGGCGCCTATGTTCATCATGATCGGTGTGGTCATGAACGGCTTTTGCAAAAATCAGAAAGTCATCCGGTTTGGGGAAGTAGTCTTAGGGTTCGGTATCTTATTCATGGGACTCTCCACGATGTCCGGTTCCATGGCGGTGCTGAAAGAATCCCCGATGATCACCCAGCTCTTGGGATCTTTGGAAAATCATTACCTGGCGGTCCTGATGGGATTTGTGATAACGGCGATCCTGCAGAGTTCTTCGGCCACGGTGGGTATCGTGTTACTTTTGGCCAGCCAGGGGCTTTTGGAGATCTCGATCTGCTTCTTCATCATCCTGGGCTGTAATGTGGGCTCCTGTGTATCCGCATTATTAGCCAGCTTGGGCGGCAAACAGGAGGCAAAGAGGGCGGCTTGGATCCATTTCCTGTTCAACGTGATCGGTTCCATCCCGATCTTGATCATCCTGACGCTGGCTTTAGACCCGGTCACCGGCTTTATCGAGCAGATCTCCGGTCATAATCCGGCCCGTGAGGTGGCCAACGCCCATACGATCATCAAGGTGGTGGAAGTGATCATCCTCTTCCCGTTCATCCAGTGGATCGTAAAGCTGACCTACAAGATCATACCGGGAAAAGAACAGACAGCGGAAGAGGGCATGGAACTGGAATTTATCGGCGAGAAGAATGTGTTCTCCCCGGCGACGGCTGTGTTTGATGCTACAAGGGAGCTGGAGCGCATGGGCTATATGGCCATTGACAACCTGAAACGGGCCATGGACGGTCTCCTGGACCAGGATGAGAAGAAGATCCGGGAGGTCTACGAGGTGGAGAAAAATATCGATTTCCTCAACGAGGCCATCACAGATTATCTGGTGGCTCTCAACCAGACCACGATCCCTGTGGACGACGCCCGCAGCATCGGCGGACTGTTCCATGTGGCCAACGACATCGAGCGCATCGGGGACCATGCGGAAAACGTGGCGGATGCGGCGCAGATGCGCATTGACCAGAGCCTGGATATAAGCGCCCAGGCCAGGGAGAGCCTTACAGAGATGCTGGGGATGGTGGTCAAGATCACCGTGTACGCCCTGGACATGTTCTCCAACAACAACCAGGAACATATGCAGGAGATCTTAGATCTGGAGGACCAGGTGGATGAGATGGAGCGCAGGCTCCAGCAGGATCATGTGGACCGGCTCACCAGACATGAGTGCACCCCGGCGGCGGGGATGATCTACTCGGATATCGTCTCCGGGCTGGAGAGGGTCTCCGACCATGCCACGAATATCGCTTTCTCCATATCGGAGGAGCCGGAGGGATGAAGCGGGCAGCGGACACACATTGTGGATCGTTTTTCAATGTGTATTTATGAAATATCAATGAACACTTTGTGTTTGATAAAACAAAAAGAAAATAGTTTACAAGAAATCTCATCTATGCTATACTATGAAAAGTGTGAAAACAGCCCATATTCGGAAAACGGACTCTCCGACCATTTCTTAATATGCGGCGATCATAAAAAAAAGTATCCGAAGGATACGGATACCAGACAAGGATGAAGGAGGAGATTAAAAGATGATCTCAAAAGAAAAGAAGACCGCGATCATGAAGGAATATGCCAGGACAGAAGGCGACACCGGTTCGCCGGAGGTGCAGGTTGCGGTCCTGACGGCGAGGATCCAGGAGTTGACGGAGCATTTGAAAGTACACCATAAGGATCATCATTCCAGACGTGGACTTTTGAAAATGGTAGGTCAAAGACGCGGATTGTTAGCTTATTTGAAGAAAACTGACATTGAGAGATACCGTTCACTGATCGAGAGATTGGGGCTTCGGAAATAAGGTATCATGCAGTTTGGGGGCGGGCGATCCGCCCCTTTTGATATCTGTATTGAATCTGTGTTAAGAAAGGAAGATTTATATATGTACAAGAGTTATTCTATGGAACTGGCGGGCAGGACACTGCGCATCGACATCGGCCGTGTAGCCGGACAGGCCAATGGCGCGGCGCTGATGTTCTATGGTGATACCACCGTGCTGTCCACTGCCACCGCATCCGAGAAGCCGCGGGAAGGGATCGATTTCTTTCCTTTAAGTGTAGAATATGAAGAAAAGATGTATGCCGTGGGCAAGATCCCAGGCGGATTCAATAAGCGGGAGGGCAAGGCCAGCGAGCATTCAGTGCTCACCTCCCGGGTGATCGACCGACCCATGCGGCCGCTGTTCCCAAAAGATTACAGAAACGATGTCACATTGAACAACCTGGTCATGTCCGTGGACCCGGAGTGCAATCCGGAGATCCCGGCGATGTTGGGATCCGCTCTGGCTGCCAGCATCTCGGACATCCCCTTTGACGGGCCCTGTGCGTCCACCCAGATAGGGATGATCGGAGGGGAATATATCATCAATCCGTCCCTGGCGCAGAAAGACGTATCAGATTTACAGCTCACAGTGGCCTCCACCCGGGAAAAGGTGATCATGATCGAGGCTGGAGCCAATGAGATCCCGGAGGACAAGATGATCGAGGCGATCTACAAAGCCCATGAGATCAACCAGGAGGTCATCGCCTTTTTTGACACGATCATCGCTGAGGTGGGGAAACCGAAACACGAGTATGACAGTTATGCAGTGCCCCAGGAAGTCGTGGATGCGCTGATGGAGATGGTGTCGGCCCAGGAGATGGAGGACGCCGTCTTTACCGATGAGAAGCAGGTGCGGGAGGCGAACATCCGCGCGATCAAGGACCGTCTGGAGGAAGCCTGGGCGGAGAAAGAGGAATGGCTGCCTTTCATCGACGATGCGGTCTATCAGTACCAGAAGAAGACCGTGCGCAAGATGATCCTAAAAGATCACAAGCGTCCCGACGGGAGGGAGATCACCCAGATCCGTCCCCTGGCGGCGGAGATCGACATCGTGCCCAGGGTGCACGGCTCCGGAATGTTCACCCGGGGACAGACCCAGATCTGTACGATCACCACGCTTGCGCCCCTTGCGGATGCGCAGAGGATCGACGGGCTGGATGAGATGGAGACGTCCAAGAGATATATGCACCATTACAATTTCCCGTCCTACTCTGTGGGCGAGACACGTCCGTCCAGGGGACCGGGGCGCAGGGAGATCGGGCATGGCGCGCTGGCGGAGAAGGCATTGCTGCCTGTACTCCCCTCCGAGGAGGAATTTCCCTACGCGATCCGCACCGTGTCGGAGACCTTTGAATCAAACGGTTCCACATCCCAGGCCAGCATCTGTGGTTCCACATTGTCGCTGATGGCGGCAGGCGTTCCGATCAAAAAGCCGGTGGCTGGGATCTCCACAGGGCTGGTGACCGGGGAGACGGACGACGATTATGTGGTCCTCACGGACATCCAGGGCCTGGAAGACTTTTTCGGCGACATGGATTTCAAAGTGGCCGGGACACACGACGGCATCACGGCTATCCAGATGGACATCAAGATCCACGGGCTGACCAGGCCGATCGTGGAGGAAGCCATCCGCAGGACGAAGGAAGCCCGTGAGTATATCCTGACGGAGATCATGGAGCCCTGCATCGCCAGACCCAGGGGATCCGTGGGTCCGTACGCACCGAAGATCATCCAGATCCAGATCGATCCGCAGAAGATCGGGGATGTGGTGGGCCAGCGCGGCAAGACCATCAACCAGATCATCGATGAGACCGGCGTGAAGATCGACATTTCCGACGACGGGGCCGTATCGATCTGCGGCACAGAGCAGGAGGGGATGGACAAAGCGGCTGAGATGGTGCGGATCATCACGACGGATTTTGAAGCCGGACAGATCTTCGTGGGCAAGGTTGTGAGCATCAAGGAATTTGGCGCGTTCCTGGAATTCGCGCCGGGCAAAGAAGGGCTGGTCCACATCTCGAAGATGGCCAAGAAGCGGGTCAACCGGGTTGAGGATGTGCTGACACTGGGAGACATGGTGAAAGTCATCTGTATGGGGAAAGACCGGATGGGCCGGATCAGTTTCAGCATAAAAGATCTTCCGGCGGACGCGTAAAGTGAAAAGGAAGGCTGCTGCGGACAATGAGTAGTTGTGATCATGCGGCGGCTTCTTTTTATATATGAGATCCAGTGCTCCAGCCAGGCAGGGATTGAAGTCTGGATCTGTCTGGATGGAGCGCTAGATCATAGGAGAAAAGTGTGCGTTACCATAATATTACGAAGGACGATATGTTAAATGGTTCCGGTCTGCGGGTAGTCTTATGGGTGTCCGGGTGCGTCCACTGTTGTCCACATTGCCAGAATCCCATCACCTGGGATCCGAACGGGGGGCTTCCCTTTACCGAGGCGGAGCGGCAAGAGATCTTCCGGGAGCTGGACAAGGACTATATCTCCGGGATCACATTCAGCGGCGGCGACCCCCTGCACATCCAGAACATCACAGAAGTCACGGCTCTGGCCCGGAATATCCGCCGGGAATATCCGCAGAAGACCATCTGGCTCTACACAGGATACCTGTGGGAAGAGGTGAAAGACCAGGAGATCATCGCGTACCTGGATGTACTGGCGGACGGGGAATTCCAGGTGGGGAAAAAAGAATTGGGCCTGCAGTGGGTGGGCAGCAGCAACCAGAGGGTCATCGATGTGAAAAAGTCCCTGGATCAGGGGCGGGTGATCCTCTGGGCGTGATCATGCAAAGGAAAAACGGAGGGAGACATGAGGCGGATAGCGAGATTTTACAAAGTGAGTTTCCAGAGGTTCTGTGAGGACTGGATGGATATCTTCGGCGGCCAGGCGGATGCACAGGCGATCCGGCAGGATAAAGAGATCCAGGAGATCTATCAGGACATCCGGCTTCCGCAGCGGGCGACCAGGGGGAGCGCGGGGTATGATTTTTACGCGCCTATGGAGATCATTCTGGCCCCTGGGGAGGGTATCAAGGTCCCCACAGGCATCCGGGCGGAGATGGACGAGGGGTGGGTCCTGACATGTTATCCAAGGAGCGGCCTGGGCTTTAAGTACCGTATGCAGTTGGATAACACAGTGGGTGTGATCGACAGCGATTATTTTTATTCGGATAATGAAGGGCATATCCTGGCGAAGATCACCAATGACAGCCAGGAGGGCAGGGCGCTGACCATCCCCGCTGGGACCGGGTTTATGCAGGGGATCTTCCTGGAATATGGCATTACGGTGGATGATGGGGCAGAAGCGGTGCGCAATGGCGGCCTGGGGAGCACCACCGGCCGGTCATAGATATCACAAGATCCTATAAGATAAAAAAGATCCCGCACAGGGCGGGATCAGTGGTTGTTATCGACGGTCATCATTCCTCGATGGGTACGCCTGCGGCCTCGTCTTTTCGGGCATTTTCCAAGATCGTGTCAAAGGCTTCTGTGGCGGCCTTATACTCATCGTCGTCTTCGATGTTGGCCAGGATGGGGTCACCTTGTTCTGTCTTGCTGAAGGCGTACAGGAAGACTTCGCCGTCGTTGTTCTTGCCCTGGTCGTCCAGGGGCAGGAGGGCGATGTATTCCTTCTTGTCCAACGGGAATACAGTCAGGATGGCGCAGGCCACCTCGGTGTCGTCCTCCATCGTCAAGGTGATGGTGTTGGGCGTATTGCCCTGGGTGAGATTGGATGAACAGTTGCTGGAGCAGGAAGCGCAGTCCGCCGGTGAGCAGGCAGCTCCCTGTAAGTCTTTATTATTTTCTTGCGACATGATTTTTCTCCTCACTTTCTGTATCTACTTTAACAGATAAATTAGGGGATTGCAAGGATCAGAGAAAAAAACTATAATAATATTGTTACTGACGGTTATTGTCGGAGGAGAGTATGAGATTCGTATCATGGAATGTGAACGGCATACGCGCCTGTATGAAGAAAGGGTTTGAGGATTTTTTCCGGGAAGCGGATGCGGATATCTTCTGCATCCAGGAGAGTAAATGCCAGGCGGGGCAGGTAGAGCTGGACCTGCCGGGCTATGAGCAGTATTGGGACTATGCCCAGAAGAAAGGCTATTCCGGGACGGCGGTCTTTACAAGACAGACGCCGCTGGAGGTCCGTTACGGCATGGGCGTCGAGGCCCATGACAGGGAAGGGCGTATGGTCACGTTGAAATTTCCGGATTTTTACCTGGTCAACATGTATGTGCCCAACTCCCAGGATGGGCTGGCCCGGCTCTCCTATCGGATGGAGTGGGAGCGGGACTGCCTGGATCATCTGTGCAGGCTGAGGGAGGACCGCCCGGTCATCTTCTGCGGGGATCTGAATGTGGCCCACCAGGAGATCGATCTGAAAAATCCGAAGGCCAACCGCGGGCACGCTGGATTTTCGGATGAGGAGCGGGCGTGTTTCACGAAGATATTGGAGAGCGGGTTCATCGACACATTCCGGTATTTTTACCCGGATCTGGAGGGCGCATATTCCTGGTGGTCTTACCGCTTCAACGCCCGGGCCAGGAACGCGGGGTGGCGCATTGACTATTTCTGCGTGTCGCCGGAGCTTAAAGGCTCTCTTAGACATGCCGGGATCCTAAGCCAGGTCATGGGGTCGGATCATTGCCCGGTCACTTTAGATCTGGATCTGTGATCCATGGATGTATACGGCTGTACAGGAAAATAGAATACAAAAGTAACGACCAAAAAGGAGGCCCGTATGGAAGACAAAAGGTTTGGCTGCTTGAGGAAGGGAAACCCCAGGATATTGGGAGTTACGGAGGATCAAGAAGGATATAGTTTTGCCCTGTCTGTGCCGGAGGGCCGTCAGGTCAGCCTTCTGTTGTATAAGAAGGGGGAGCTGGAGCCAGAGCGGGAGATCCCGCTGACAGAGCAGTACCGGATGGGCGGCGTGTGTGCCATCAGCGTCCCGGGGATCGATCCGGCGGATATGGAATATGATTATCGCATCGACGGTGTAGTGACGCCGGATCCCTGTGCGCCTGTCCTGTGTGGGCTGGGGGCTTTCGGCGAGATGGCAGATCCGGGGAACCCCCATCAGGTGCGCGGCGGTTTTTTCCCGCGGGACTTTTCTTCCTGGGAGGATCCAGGTGCGCCGCAGACACCGTATGAGGATACACTTATCTATAAGGTCCATGTGCGCGGCTACACGATGCATAAAAATTCAAAGGTGCGCCGGAAAGGGACGTTTGCGGGGCTGCAGGCGAAGATCCCTTATCTTCAGGAGCTTGGGATCACGGCTCTGGAGCTGATGCCGGCGTATGAATTTCAGGAGGTCATGATCCCCAAGGAGATGCCCCTGGAATATGCGTATAAAGTGAGAGAGAGATTTACCGTAAATTATTGGGGGTATACCAAAGGGTATTATTTTGCTCCGAAGGCGGCTTATAGCGCCAGCGGCGATCCTATACGGGAATTTCAGGGGCTGGTAAAAGCCCTCCACCAGGCTGGGATCGAATGTATCATGGAGTTCTATTTCCCGCAGGAGTGCAGTCCGTTGCTGGTCCTCTCTGCGCTCAGGCACTGGAAGATCATGTATCATGTGGATGGCTTCCATCTGGTAGGGGAGGGGGTTCCCCAGGGGCTTTTGGCGGCTGATCCGCTCCTGGGGCAGACGAAGCTGCTGTTCGAGGGTCTTGGAGGCGGTCCTGGAAGCGATCTTGTGAATAAAAATCTGGCGGAATACAACGACGGCTTTAAGGAGGATCTGCGAAGATGGCTCAAAGGTGATGAAAACGTCCTGGGAGCCGCGCTGGCCCGGATGCGCAAAAACCCGGAGGATCATGCGGTAGTCAATTATATGGCGAACCAGGATGGATTTACCCTTCAGGACATGGTCTGTTTTGAAAAAAAGCACAACGAGATGAACCAGGAGGATAACCGGGACGGCACTGCCAACAATTATTCCTGGAACTGCGGTGCAGAGGGGCAGACCCGGAAGCGGTCGGTCCGGATGCTGCGCGGCCGCCAGGTGAAAAATGCGTTCTTGATGGTGCTCCTGAGTCAGGGCGTGCCCTTGATCTACGGGGGCGATGAGTTCGGCAATTCCCAGCAGGGGAACAACAATGCCTATTGCCAGGACAATGAGGTCGGATGGGTGGACTGGAGCCGGGCGAAACGGTTCCAGGAGCTGACGGATTTTGTAAAAGAGGCCATCGCTTTCCGCAGGGAGCATAGAGTCCTGCACATGTCCAAGGAGCCTCAGGGCATCGACTACCGCTGTCTGGGCTGCCCGGACATCTCGTACCATGGGCAGAGGGCATGGTACGGGGACATGGAACCGTCCAGCCGTCAGGTGGGGATCATGTACTGTGAGGGCTACGGGCGGGAAGATGGGGATGCAGGAGCGCCGGAGGGATCCAAAGGATCAGATCAGGGCCTTATCTATCTGGCCTGTAACCTGTACTGGGAGACGCAGCGGCTGGCGCTCCCCAACATCCCGGAGGATAGGACGTGGGAGATCGTTTTACAGACCGGCGGGGAGGAGCTGAAGGGATTGACGGAGCCGCAGATCGAGGAGGACTATGTGGCTGTGCCGCCCCGTACGATATTGGTGCTGTTGGCGCGGACGGCAGATGAAGGAGGTTGTGATGCAGTATGATGCATCCCTGGAAACATTTTAAGACGATCACGCGGCATAAATGGATGGTCATGGTCTACTGCTTCCGCGTGGGGCTGTATAAGCAGGGCCTGCTCCATGACCTGTCCAAGTATTCGCCTGTGGAATTCCTGGTGGGATGCAGATATTACCAGGGATACAGAAGCCCCAACAACGGGGAGCGGGAGGAGAAGGGTATGTCCACCGCCTGGCTCCACCATAAAGGGCGCAACAGGCATCATTTTGAGTATTGGGTGGATTACAATATCAGCGCGGACACGGTGATCGCGGGCGTACCTATGCCCCGTAAATATATCGTGGAGATGGTCATGGACCGGATCAGCGCGTGCAGGAATTACAGCGGGGATACATATACGGATGCAGCCCCACTCAAGTATTATATGAAAAACAGGGACCGGCTCTGGTTCATGCATGAGGAGACGAAGCGTGAATTGGAAGGGCTGCTCCGTATGTTGTCGGAGAAGGGGGAGGAGAAAACATTTGCATACATCCGCCGGGTCTATCTGCCGGTGGGTGTGAGGAAGAGAAGGAGGAGAAAGATTTGAGTGGCAGTACAGTATTGATCATCTTATCGGCGTTCGTTATCTACCTGATCATGATGGTGGGGATCGGCGCGGTGTATATGAAAAAGACCAGCAACGCGGAGGATTATTTTTTAGGCGGGCGCGGCCTGGGCGGCTGGGTGGCGGCCCTTTCTGCACAGGCTTCGGATATGAGCGGATGGCTGCTGATGGGCCTGCCGGGTGCGGTGTATGCCTTGGGGACCGGGCAGGCATGGATCGCGGTTGGGCTGTTTATCGGTACAGTCTGTAACTGGGTGTTCATCTCAGCCAGGCTGCGCAGGTATACGATCGTGGCGAACAATTCGCTTACGCTCCCGGCGTATTTTGAAAACCGGTTCCGGGATGAGAAGAGGATCTTGCTGCTGATCTCCTCAGTTGTGATCGTGGTCTTCTTCCTGGTGTATACGGCTTCCGCACTGGCGGCGGGCGGGACGCTGTTCCATTCTGTATTCGGGCTGGATTACCATATCGCCCTGGCGATCGGCGCGCTGGTGATCCTGGCGTACACATTCATGGGCGGTTTTATGGCCGTGTGTACCACAGACTTTATCCAGGGGACCTTGATGCTGATCGGACTTCTGGCAGTGCCGATCGTGGCCTGGGCGCTGGTCGGCGGAGATTTCAGGAGCCTTCTGGAACAGAGTCAGGTAGCCGGCGGTGCGGATGCCTATCTGAACCTGTTTTCAAACGGCGGGGAACCCTACCGGCCTATCGACATCATCTCCCAGTTGGCCTGGGGGCTTGGATACTGCGGGATGCCTCATATCCTGACAAGGTTCATGGCGGTCAAGAATGAAAAAGAGCTGAAAAAATCCCGTGTGATCGCGATCATCTGGGTGGCCCTGTCCCTGGGTGCGGCCTGTATCATCGGCGTGCTGGGGCGCGCGTACCTCTATCCGGTGATCTTAGGCGCTGAGGGTGCGGCATCCACAGAGAGCGTGTTCATCGAGATGATCACGAAGGTATTTACCCAGGATCTGGCCCTGCCTTTTATCGGCGGTATCTTCCTGTGCGGGATCTTGGCCGCGATCATGTCCACGGCAGATTCACAGCTTCTGGTGGCGGCGTCTTCCGTCTCAGAGGATATCTACCGCAGTTATATCCATCCGGATGCGGACGGCAGGAAAGTCCTGCGGATCAGCAGGATCACGGTGGCCGTCGTGGCAATCTTGGCGTTCATCATCGCTTGGGATCCCAACAGCAGCATCATGGGCCTGGTATCCAATGCCTGGGCGGGCTTAGGTTCCGCGTTCGGTCCGATCGTGCTGTTGTCCTTATTCTGGAAACGGACAAACCTGGCGGGCGCGGTGGCCGGGATCCTGACCGGCGGCGTGGCAGTCATCGTGTGGGATTATATCCCGCTGATGGGCGGACAGACATTGGGTACAGCGACTGGGCTGTATTCCCTGGTGGTGGGCTTTGCCCTGAGCAGCTTGATGATCGTGGTGTGCAGTCTGGCTACGAAAGCGCCCGCACAGGAGATACTTGATGAGTTTGAGCGGGTGCAGAGGGCAGTTGACTGATAAAATTTCACAAAACAATCGAAACATTTTATAAAAGCTATTGATATATTGTCGGATCCGTGGCATGATGGGGGAACAAGTCGAGAAGGGAGGGGAAAGTCATGTTAGAGCCGAGAGATCTGGAGATGATCGCCGAGATCGTTGCGGCAGCGATCAAGCCATTGCAGGATGATATCACAGAGCTAAAAGAAGATGTTGCGGGATTGAAAGAAGACGTAGCAGAGGTTAAGAGAGATGTAGCGCAGCTGAAGTTGGATGTGTCAGAACTGAAATTGGACGTAGCGAAACTCAATGACAGGATGGATGTCCAGGAAAAACGGATGGATAATCTGGAAAAACGGATGGATAACCTGGAAAACAGGATGGATAACCTGGAAAAACGGATGGATAACCTGGAAAAACGGATGGATAACCTGGAAAACAGGATGGATAACCTGGAAGATAGGATGGATCATCTGGACAACAGGGTAAATACCATTGGGGTGACACTGGAGAACGAGACGAACCGGGGTATCAGCATCATCGCCGAAGGACACCGCGACCTGAACCGGAAACTAAACGAAGCATTAAAGGCTGATGAGGAAAAAGAAATGCTGCTGCTGCGGGTAAACCGCCTGGAAGGCGAGGTGTCGAAGATAAAAGACAAGCTGGAGATAGCATAAATTTTATGGAAAGGGAGAGCGGAC
>Ga0224483_100113_pt1 | contig 20700 bp, 32 predicted proteins | sample hydfratestSal1_FD_181453 | JGI IMG/M metagenome (GOLD analysis project Ga0224483, IMG submission 181453) | Metatranscriptome of mouse feces microbial communities from Columbus University, Ohio, United States - Sal1 (Metagenome Metatranscriptome) ... | reverse complement strand
GCTTTATGAAAAGAAAGGGACTGTTGATATTGGGGCTGACAGCCGCGCTGACAGCGGGCAGCGGGATTACAGCCCTGGCGGCAGCCGGGTGGGCTACAGAGAACGGGCAGTGGGTATATTATGATAATTTTGGTAGCCATGTGACCAATGAGTGGAAGAGAGGGGCTGACAATCAGTGGCGTTACCTCAACAGCCGGGGGCAGATGGCAGTGGACAGCTGGGTGGATGAGGAATACTATGTGGATTCCAACGGCGTCATGGTAGCCGGAAAGTGGATGAAGCTCAATTCTAACATCCGCAGTCTTACGGCAAACGACCACTGGTATTATTTTCAGGACAGCGGCAAGGTGGTGACCAACTCCTGGAAAAAGATTGATAACAAGTGGTATCACTTTGATGCGGACGGCGCTATGGAGACCGGGTGGGTGGATGACAATATGTCCTACACCAAGGATGACGGGGCGGCTGTTACAGGCTGGCAGAAGCTGCTTCCTCCGGATGATCAGGGGGAGGAGCGGAATCCTTTTGATGAAGATGACAGACGGTGGTATTATTTTAACAGCAGCGGCAAGAAGTTTGTGCCGGATCTGAAGGATGACGCGGTGTGCGGCGAGAAGAGGATAGACGGAACGTATTACTGCTTTAACGGCAACGGGGCTATGCAGACCGGCTGGGCTTATGTAGGAGGCAGCAGCGCGGACCGTAACACCATCAACGGATACCGGTTTTATGACGCCAACGGCAAGGCCATAACAGGATGGTACTCCGCCGCGCCGCCAAGAGACTTAAGCGGTTATGACAATGAGGTGGAGTGGTTTTACTTTGTGAAGGGAGGCGTTCCGAAGGCAGGGCCTTCCAAGGGAAATGCCACCTCCTCGGATTTCTTGCGGGTTAACGGAAAGACGTATTTGTTTACTGAGCTGGGGACTCCCGCAGTGGGGCTTCAGAAGGTGAAGGATAAGTCCACAGGGGAGACTACGGCGTATTATTTTGACCCGGTTTCCTGTGCCATGACCAGCGGCAAGATGACGCTCCAGGAGGGGGACGGGACAAAAGCCCAATACTACTTTTTAAGCAGCGGCAAAGGATTTACAGGGGTTCAGTCCGGAAGCCTGTATTATTGCGGAAAGCAGCAGTCGGCAGACGGAAGTTTAAAATATGAAGTGATTACCCTTCCGGGCAGCAATGGAAATCACACCAATTATCTGGTTAACTCGTCAGGGAAACTGGTGAAGAACTCTTCCGCGGCAAAGGATAATGACGGAAACAAGTATTCTACGGACAGGAATGGGATCGTGACAAAGGTGAACGGGGAGGCTGTTGGGGCCGGAGCTACGTTTGGGGCACCCAGGGAGCCGGATTACTGGGAGTAGAGGACTGATTGAGATTTTTAAGGGGATTGTCTTTAGGGGCAGTCCCTTTGCATATTCAACCAAAAGAAATCGAAAAAACCACTTGCATTTTTTGGAGAAATATGCTAAGCTAACAAAGCTGTGGCATGATAGCGATGAAGCGAGAGGTTGCTGCCCGTAAGAGGCAGGTTTTCCGTGGAGCGAATGTCAAGTTAGGAAACTGGCGACAAGTCACTGTACAAACAGAAATTCTGCAAAGTGTGGAAATTGGTGTGCCGCGATGTATGAACTATAAGGGACACACCCGGAAACGTGTACAGTCACCGCTTGTCGTACTTCATTAAAAAGTGCGAAAAGGAGGCGACTTTTTTTATGGCAAGTCAGGTAATGAGAATCACATTAAAAGCTTACGATCATCAGTTAGTGGATCAGTCAGCCGGAAAGATCATTGACACGGTAAAAAAGACAGGTTCTAAGGTGAGCGGACCGGTGCCGCTGCCCACTAAGAAGGAAGTGGTAACCATCCTCAGGGCAGTTCACAAGTATAAGGATTCCAGAGAGCAGTTTGAGCAGAGGACTCACAAGAGGCTTATTGATATCATCGCTCCCAATCCAAAGACCGTTGAGATGCTGTCCAGGCTGGAGATGCCCGCAGGCGTTTACATTGACATTAAGATGAAGACGAAGTAATCCAAAGCCGTAAAAAGCCATAAAGACAGCGAGGTCCCCAAAAGGACCGGACAAATTAAGAAAATCCAGAAGGGTTTATATAGAAGCAACACTTTTTCCGAAGAGGAATCAACATCTCCGGTCAGCCGGAGTCATAGTGTTCCACGTATATAACCTGTTTCTAGGATGAACGCCAAGGCGTTCCGCTGTAGATTATGAACAGGAGGTAAAAGTAATGAAGAAAGGGATTTTAGCTATCAAAGTCGGAATGACTCAGATCTTCAACGACGAAGGAGTGTTAACTCCCGTAACCGTTCTTCAGGCCGGGCCTTGTGTGGTTACACAGGTTAAGACCGAGGACAACGACGGATACAAGGCAGTGCAGGTTGGTTTCGTTGACAAGAGAGAGAAGCTGGTCAGCAAGCCGCTGAAAGGCCATTTTGACAAGGCCGGGGTATCTTATAAGAGATATGTGAGAGAGTTTCGGTTTGACAACGCAGAAGAGTATTCCGTAAAGGATGAGATTAAGGCAGACATCTTTGCTGCCGGCGACAAGATTGACGCAACAGCAATTTCCAAAGGTAAAGGCTTCCAGGGCGCTATCAAGAGACACGGACAGTCCAGAGGACCTATGACTCACGGTTCCAAGTTCCATCGTCACGCAGGTTCCAACGGCGCATGTTCCGATCCCAGCAAAGTGTTTAAGGGCAAGAAGATGCCTGGCCATATGGGACATAAGAGGGTGACCATCCAGAATCTGGAGATTGTTCAGGTGGATGCGGAGAAGAACCTGATTTTGGTCAAGGGCGCTGTTCCGGGACCGAAGAAGTCCTTAGTAACGCTGAAAGAAGCAGTAAAAGCAGCTGTTTAATTGCTTTTATTAGGAAAGGAGGAATACACAGATGTCACAGGTATCTGTTTACAATAAGGAAGGTAAAGAAGTAGGTACTTTAGAACTGAACGATGCCGTATTTGGTGTGGCTGTTAATGAGCACCTGGTACATTTGGCAGTGGTTGCCCAGCTGGCTAATAAGCGTCAGGGCACACAGAAAGCAAAGACCCGTTCCGAAGTATCCGGCGGCGGAAGAAAACCATGGAGGCAGAAGGGAACCGGTCACGCGAGACAGGGTTCAACGAGAGCTCCACAGTGGACCGGCGGCGGCATGGTGTTCGCGCCGACTCCAAGAGATTACACCATCAAGCTTAACAAGAAGGAGAAGAGGGCTGCTCTTAAGTCCGCTCTCACCAGCAGGGTAAATGACAGCAAGTTCATCGTAGTGGATGACCTTAGCTTTGACGAGATTAAGACCAAGAACTTTAAAAAGGTTCTGGACAATTTAAAAGTATCCAAGGCGCTGGTGGTTCTGGACGAGGCCAGCAATAACGCCGCGCTGTCCGCAAGAAACCTTCCGGCAGTTAAGACCGCAAAGGTTAACACCATCAATGTATATGACATCTTAAAATACAACACTGTAGTGGCTACCAAGGCAGCTGTTGCAAATATCGAGGAGGTGTACGCATAATGGCTAACATTCAGTATTATGATGTTATTCTGAAACCGGTAGTGACCGAGAAGAGCATGAACGCTATGGCTGATAAGAAGTACACATTTCTGGTACACCCTGAGGCGAACAAGAGCCAGGTGAAGGAAGCGGTTGAGAAGATGTTCCCGGGGACCAAGGTGGACAAAGTCAACACCATGAACATCCAGGGCAAGACCAAGAGAAGGGGAATGACCTTCGGCAAGACGGCCAAGACCAAGAAAGCCATTGTCAAGCTGACTGAGGACAGCAAGGAGATCGAGATCTTCTCCGGACTGTAAGAGTCAGATCTGTATAGACCTTATACGGCAGCGGTGAGGATCAGCGACAATTATACTGCGGCCGTGACAAAAAGAAACGCGCGGAAGCGTTGAAAGAAGGCGGCAACCTAAGGCGAAAGCCCGGGCAGACGCCAGTATGGACATGAAAGGAGTTCGCAGCATGGGAATCAAAACCTATAACCCATATACACCTTCCAGAAGAAACATGACCGGTTCCGATTTCAGTGAGATCACGAAATCCACACCGGAGAAGTCTCTGGTAGTATCCTTAAAGAAGAATGCAGGCCGTAACAATCAGGGTAAAATTACCGTGAGACACAGGGGCGGCGGAAGCAGAAGAAAATACAGACTTATCGATTTCAAGAGAAATAAAAAGGACGGCATTCCGGCAACTGTAATCGGAATCGAGTACGATCCCAACAGAAGCGCCAACATCGCTCTGATTTGCTATGCAGACGGCGAGAAGGCTTATATCCTTGCCCCGGCAGGCCTCACTGACGGCATGAAGGTTATGAGCGGTCCTCAGGCAGAGGCAAAGGTAGGCAACTGTCTGCCCTTAAGCGCAATCCCTGTTGGCGCGCAGATTCACAACATTGAACTTCATCCGGGCAAAGGCGGCCAGCTGGCGCGTTCCGCAGGCAACTCCGCCCAGTTGATGGCTAAAGAAGGCAAATACGCGACCTTGAGACTTCCTTCAGGCGAGATGAGAATGGTTCCCATCGTATGCCGCGCGACCATCGGCGTGGTGGGCAACGGGGAGCACAACCTGATTAACGTTGGCAAGGCAGGAAGAAAGCGTCACATGGGCATCCGTCCTACGGTCCGCGGTTCTGTTATGAACCCCAATGACCATCCTCACGGCGGCGGCGAGGGCAAGACCGGTATCGGCCGTCCGGGTCCGAGCACACCATGGGGCAAGCCTGCTCTGGGTCTTAAGACCAGAAAGAAACACAAACAGTCCAACAAGTTAATCGTAAGAAGACGTGATGGTAAGACCATTAAATAGTTGAAGGAGGAAGAAACCCTATGGCACGTTCACTTAAAAAAGGACCATTTGCAGACGCGCATTTGCTGAAAAAAGTAGATGCATTGAACGCATCCGGACAGCATCAGGTAATCAAGACCTGGTCCCGCCGTTCTACAATCTTCCCGCAGATGGTTGGACATACAATCGCAGTTCATGACGGAAGAAAGCACGTTCCGGTATACATTACCGAGGACATGGTTGGACACAAGCTTGGTGAGTTCGTCGCAACCAGAACCTACAGAGGTCATGGAAAAGACGAAAAGAAATCCAAACGGTAATCGTCAGAATTGAAAGGAGGTTATAGCAATGGCTAAAGGACATAGAAGTCAGATAAAGAGAGAGAGAAATGCCCAGAAAGACACTAGGCCGTCAGCAAAGTTATCCTATGCCAGAGTGTCCGTTCAGAAGGCTTGCTTCGTATTAGACGCCATCAGAGGCAAGGATGTGGAGACTGCCCTTGGTATCGTAACTTACAGCCCAAGATACGCTTCTTCATTGGTTAAGAAATTGCTGGAGTCTGCAATTGCCAACGCGGAGAACAACAACAACTTAAGCAGGGAGAACCTGTATGTTGAGGAGTGCTACGCAAACAAGGGACCGACGATGAAGAGGATCAAACCCAGAGCACAGGGCAGGGCTTACAGAATCGAGAAGAGAACCAGCCACATCACAATCGTGCTGAATGAAAGATAGGAGGCAAATATGGGACAGAAAGTTAATCCACACGGCTTAAGGGTCGGTGTTATTAAAGACTGGGATTCCAAATGGTATGCTGAGGCAGATTTTGCCGATAACCTGGTAGAGGATTATCAGATCAGAAAATTCCTGAAGAAGAGACTGTACAGCTCAGGCGTTTCCAAGATTGAGATGGAGAGAGCGGCCGATAAGGTTAAGGTCATCATCTACACCGCAAAACCGGGCGTTGTGATCGGAAAGGGCGGAGCTGAGATCGAGAAATTAAAAGCAGAAGTTCAGAAGATGACGGACAAGAAGCTTTTCATTGATATCAAGGAGATCAAGAGGGCGGAGCGGGACGCTCAGCTGGTTGCGGAGAGTATTGCTCAGCAGCTGGAGAACCGTGTGTCCTTCCGCCGCGCTATGAAGTCCACCATGGGCCGTTCCATGAAGGCTGGTGTTAAGGGAATCAAGACCGCTGTTGCAGGACGTCTTGGCGGCGCCGATATGGCCCGTACCGAGTTCTACAGCGAGGGGACCATCCCGTTACAGACATTAAGAGCAGATATTGACTATGGATTCGCAGAGGCAGATACCACCTACGGCAAAATTGGCGTTAAGGTTTGGATCTACAAGGGCGAAATACTTCCTACTAAGGGAAATAAGGAAGGGAGCGATAAATAATGTTAATGCCTAAGAGAGTAAAACGTCGTAAACAGTTCCGCGGAAGCATGGCTGGAAAGGCCCTCAGAGGCAACACCATCTCCAACGGCGAGTACGGCTTAGTAGCGGTGGAGCCATGCTGGATCAAGTCTAACCAGATTGAGGCGGCCCGTGTTGCCATGACCCGTTATATCAAGCGTGGCGGTAAAGTTTGGATCAAGATTTTCCCGGATAAGCCTGTAACCGCTAAACCGGCAGAGACCCGTATGGGTTCCGGTAAGGGCGCCCTGGAGTACTGGGTAGCAGTAGTAAAGCCTGGCCGCGTTATGTTTGAGATCGCCGGCGTACCGGAGGAGACAGCCCGCGAGGCATTGCGTCTTGCTATGCATAAGTTACCTTGTAAATGTAAGATTGCTGCAAAGGCAGATTTAGAAGGCGGTGATAACAGTGAAAACGAATAAGTATGTAGAAGAGTTGAAGGCAAAGTCCACAGCGGAGTTGAACACTGAACTGGTGGCCGCAAAGAAAGAATTGTTCAACTTAAGGTTCCAGAACGCGACGAACCAGTTGGACAACACCAGCAGAATCAAAGAAGTTCGCAAGAATATCGCCAGGATTCAGACTGTTATTACACAGAAATCAAAATTGGCTTAATGCGGAATGTTCCGTTTAGAATGAGAGGAGAACAAAGTCGTGGAAAGAAATCTGAGAAAAACACGTACCGGTAAAGTCGTAAGCGACAAGATGGATAAGACCATTGTAGTCGCTATCGAAGACCACGTAAAACATCCTTTATACGGCAAGATCGTAAAGAGAACTTATAAGCTGAAAGCGCACGACGAGAAGAACGAGTGCAATATCGGCGATACCGTAAAAGTAATGGAGACAAGGCCTCTGTCCAAGGACAAGAGGTGGAGACTTGTGGAGATCGTTGAGAAAGTGAAATAAATAACAGGGACGCTAAGGCGAAACTGTAACGCTGCGCAAATGCAGCGACGTGAAGTTCGCGTTTCCCGTTTAGACTGAACGGGTGGAAAACGCAAACATAAATCAGGAAGGAGCATCAGTCATGATTCAGCAGGAAACCAGACTGAGAGTTGCCGACAATACGGGAGCCAAGGAACTGCTTTGCATCCGTGTAATGGGCGGCTCTACCAGAAGATATGCGAATATAGGCGATATTATTGTTGCCAGCGTGAAAGATGCAACACCAGGCGGTGTTGTAAAGAAAGGCGACGTTGTGAAGGCCGTGGTGGTTCGTACCGTAAAGGGAGCCCGCCGGAAAGACGGTTCTTATATCAAGTTTGACGAGAACGCAGCGGTTATCATCAAAGACGACAAGACCCCAAGGGGAACCCGTATCTTTGGGCCCGTTGCAAGGGAGCTTAGAGAGAAGCAGTTCATGAAGATTGTTTCTCTGGCCCCGGAAGTACTTTAAGGAGGTGCGGGACTGTGCATAAAATTAAAAAAGATGACCTGGTAAAGGTTATTTCAGGAAGAGATAGAGACAAAACCGGTAAAGTGCTTCGGGTTAAGGACGGCAAGGTTGTGGTTGAGGGATGCAACATGGTGACAAAGCATTCCAAGCCAAATGCGGCTAATCCAAACGGAGGCATTGTAAACCACGAGGCTGCTATGGACATCTCCAATGTTATGCTGGTTGTTGACGGCCAGGCCACCAGAGTCGGCTTTGCGGTGAAGGACGGGAAGAAAGTCCGCGTTGCCAAGAAGACCGGCAAAGTGATTGATTAATTCAGGAGAGGAGGAACTGATCATGGCAAGATTAAAAGAAACCTACAAGAACGAAATCGTCGATGCGATGATGAAAAAGTTCGGATATAAGAATGTGATGCAAGTGCCGAAGCTGGAGAAAGTGATCATTAACATGCGTGTCGGCGAGGCCAAGGATAACGCCAAGGTTCTGGACTCTGCTGTAAGAGACTTAGAGATCATCAGCGGCCAGAAGGCAGTGACTACCAAGGCTAAGAAGTCTGTGGCTAACTTTAAGATCCGCGAGGGCATGGCTATCGGATGCAAGGTAACCCTTCGGGGGGAGAAGATGTACGAGTTTGTGGACCGTCTCATCAACCTGGCTCTTCCCCGTGTCCGCGACTTCAGAGGCGTAAGCGCCAACGCGTTTGACGGAAGAGGGAATTATACCCTGGGAATCAAGGAGCAGCTTATTTTCCCGGAGATTGAGTATGACAAGGTAGACAAGGTGAGAGGCATGGATATCTGCTTCGTGACCACTGCCAAGACAGACGAGGAAGCCCGTGAACTGTTGAGATTATTCAATATGCCATTTCAGAGATAATTAGGAGGAGAATTCCATGGCTAAAACTTCAATGAAGATTAAGCAGCAGCGTCCGGCTAAGTTCTCTACCAGAGAGTACAGCCGTTGCAGAATCTGCGGCCGTCCGCATGCATATTTGAGGAAATACGGAATCTGCCGTATCTGTTTCCGTGAGTTAGCATACAAGGGCCAAATTCCGGGAGTGAAGAAAGCAAGCTGGTAAAGAGGCGGCTTTCCCTGAGAAAATATAGGAGGACAATAGATCATGACAATGAGCGATCCCATTGCAGATATGCTTACAAGAATCCGTAACGCAAACACTGCTAAACATGATACAGTAGACGTACCTTCATCTAAGATGAAATTGGCAATTGCTGATATCCTGGTTAAGGAAGGTTACATTAAAAAATATGATATGGTAGACGAGGGCTCCTTTAAGACCATCCGCATCACCTTAAAGTACAACGGGGACAAGAGCGAGCGCATCATCACCGGCCTTAAGAGAATCTCTAAACCGGGCCTGCGGGTGTACGCCAACAAGGAGGAGCTGCCTAAGGTTTTGGGCGGTCTGGGTACTGCTATTATTTCCACCAACCAGGGCGTCATTACTGACAAGGAAGCGCGCAACATGGGAGTAGGCGGCGAGGTATTAGCATTTATTTGGTAGGTTGGTAGGCATTGCAAATGTCTGAAAACAGAAGTGGCGCACAAGCCATTTCCGAAAATTTAAGGAGGAAAACGAGCATGTCACGTATAGGAAGAATGCCTATCGCGATTCCGGAAGGAGTAACCGTAACAATCGCAGAGAACAATAAAGTGACTGTAAAAGGTCCCAAGGGCACTCTGGAGAGAGAGCTGCCTGTGGAGATGGACATCAAGGAAGAGGATGGCCATATCATCGTAACCAGGCCCAATGATCTGAAGAAGATGAAGTCTTTGCACGGCCTTACCAGAACTCTGATCAACAACATGGTTGTTGGCGTTACCAAAGGGTATGAGAAGGTTCTGGAAGTGAATGGCGTTGGTTACAGAGCCCAGAAGCAGGGCAACAAACTGATTTTAAGCCTGGGGTATTCCCACCCGGTTGAGATGACTGACCCAGAGGGCCTTGAGTCTGTTCTGGAAGGTCAGAATAAGATCACTGTAAAAGGTATTGATAAAGAAAAAGTTGGCCAATATGCTGCTGAGATCAGAGACAAGAGAAGACCTGAGCCATACAAGGGTAAGGGTATTAAGTATGCTGACGAAGTAATCAGACGTAAAGTTGGTAAGACTGGTAAGAAATAATTAAGGAGAGTGTAAAAATGGTTAGCAAGAAAACAAGAAGCGAAGTTCGCGCAAAGAAGCACGCCAGAATCCGCAATCATTTTTCCGGAACTGCGGAAAGACCGCGTCTGGCTGTGTTCAGAAGCAATAATCATATGTATGCTCAAATTATTGACGATACAGTTGGCAATACTTTAGTTGCAGCGTCTACTGTGGAGAAGTCCGCGAGAGAAGAGCTGGAGCATACCAACACCGTTGATGCTGCTGCATACGTTGGTACACTGATCGCCAAGAGGGCCTTGGAAAAAGGTATTGACACTGTTGTCTTTGATAGAGGCGGATTTATATATCAGGGTAAGATTCAGGCGCTGGCAGATGCTGCCCGCGAAGCCGGTCTGAAGTTCTAGTAGGGAGGAGAGCAGCATGAAGCGTACAATCATTGATCCAAGTCAATTTGAGTTAGATGACAAGGTAGTGGCCATTAAGCGTGTTTCCAAGACCGTAAAGGGCGGCCGTACTATGAGATTCTCCGCTCTTGTGGTAGTGGGAGACGGCAACGGACACGTGGGGGCCGGCCTTGGCAAAGCAGGCGAGGTTCCGGAGGCGATCCGCAAAGGAAAAGAGGCTGCTATGAAGAATCTGGTGGAGATTCCCGTGGACGAGAGCAGAAGTATTCCCCACGACTATCTTGGAAAGTTCGGAAGCTCGTCCGTACTTTTGAAGAGAGCCCCGGAAGGTACCGGCGTTATCGCCGGAGGTCCTGCCCGTTCCGTGCTGGAGTTAGCCGGAATCAAGAATATCCGTACCAAGTCTTTAGGTTCCAACAACAAGACCAATGTTGTTTTGGCTACCTTAAACGGCTTGTGCGCGCTGAAAACTCCGGAAGAGGTTGCAAAACTTCGTGGCAAATCCATTGAAGAGATTTTAGGCTAAGGAGGATAGAACAATGGCACAGAAATTAAAGATCACGCTGGTCAAATCTCCCATCGGAGCTATTCCGAAGCAGAGAGCGACCGTTGAGGCCTTAGGTCTTAGAAAGATGCACAAGACAGTGGAGATGCCGGACAATGAGGCTGTGAGAGGCATGATCTGGCATGTGAGACATCTGGTAAAAGTAGAAGAAGTATAAGTTCAGAGACAAGGAGGTGCGGGAGATGGAATTATCCAATTTAAAGCCTGCAGAAGGTTCCAAGCACAGCGCTAATTTCAGAAGAGGCCGTGGACATGGTTCAGGCAACGGCAAGACTGCCGGCAAGGGCCACAAGGGCCAGAAGGCACGTTCCGGGGCTACCAGGCCTGGATTTGAAGGCGGTCAGATGCCGCTGTACAGACGCCTTCCAAAGAGAGGCTTCACCAACAGAAACACAAAGGAGATCGTGGGCATTAACGTAAGTACACTGGAGCGTTTTGACAATGACGCAGTGGTTACCGTTGAGTCCTTAATGGAGATTGGAATCATAAAGAATCCGAAAGACGGAGTGAAGATTCTTGGCAACGGAGAATTAACCAAAAAGCTTACCGTTAAGGTTGATGCTTTCAGCGAGGGCGCGAAGGCTAAGATTGAAGCCGCTGGTGGAACCTGCGAGGTGATCTGATTATGTTCAAAACACTCCGAGACGCGTTTCGTATTAAAGACATACGAAAGAAATTACTATACACCTTTATGATGTTAGTAGTAATCCGCTTTGGGTCCGAATTGCCGATTCCAGGAGTTAACACCACGTATTTTGCAGATTTTTTTGCCAGACAGACAGGGGATGCGTTCAACTTTTTTGACGCCATGACTGGTGGTTCTTTCACCAGCATGTCTGTCTTTGCCCTTAGCATTACCCCGTATATTACTTCGTCCATTATCATGCAGCTTATGACCATCGCTATCCCGAAGCTAGAGGAGATGCAGAGGGACGGCGAGGACGGCAGGAAGAAGATCGCTGAATACACCCGCTATGTGACGGTGGCTCTGGCTCTTATTGAGTCCACAGCCATGGCAGTGGGCTTTGGCGGACAAGGTCTGCTTCTTCAGTTTAACGCGGGAAGCGTTATTGTGGCCATAGCTACCATGACCGCGGGAAGCGCGCTTTTGATGTGGATCGGCGAGAGAATTACGGAGAACGGCGTTGGCAATGGTATTTCTATTGTGCTGCTGTTCAATATTGTTTCCAGTCTGCCGGATGATATCAATACTCTGTATACCAGGTTTATGGCAGGAAGAAATATTCCGGTAAAAGTGGTTGCCGCCATTATTATTCTGGCGATCATCATTGCCATGGTGATGTTTGTTATCGTTTTGCAGGACGGCGAGAGAAGGATCCCGGTTCAGTATTCCCAGAAGATGCAGGGAAGGAGAATGGTGGGAGGACGCTCTTCCAGCATTCCGCTGAAGGTCAATACCGCAGGCGTGATTCCGGTTATTTTTGCTTCTTCCATTATGTCGTTTCCTGTGGTAATCGCGCAGTTTTTTAACACCAATTTTACAGGAGCAGGCGGATGGATCCTGACGATGCTAAGCTCCAATTCCTGGTTCAGGCCTGAGCAGCCGGCTTACTCTGTGGGACTTGTTATCTATTTGGTATTGATCGTGGTATTTGCGTATTTTTATACGTCCATCACTTTCAATCCTCTTGAGGTTGCCAACAACATCAAGAAGCAGGGAGGATTTATTCCAGGTATCCGTCCAGGCAAGCCTACGTCGGATTACCTGAACAATATCTTAAATTATATTGTGTTTATCGGTGCCTGCGGGCTGATGGTGGTGAGCCTGGTCCCGATCATCGTGTCCGGCCTGTTTACCATTACTCATCTTTCTTTTGCGGGGACGTCCCTCATTATTATTGTGGGGGTTATCCTGGAGACGATTAAGGCCATTGAATCGCAGATGCTGGTGCGTAATTATACAGGATTTTTGAACGATTGATGTGTTTGAAATGGGAAGGAAGGGCATTGGAGCCCTTTCTTTTCGTAGTTAAAAGCTATATAAAATTTTAAGAAGCGGGAGGGATACGCGGATGAAGATTATTATGTTAGGCGCTCCGGGAGCAGGCAAGGGAACTCAGGCGAAGAAGATCGCCGCAAAGTACGGGATTCCCCATATTTCCACCGGAGACATTTTCCGGGCCAATATCAAGGGCGGAACAGAACTTGGCATGAAGGCCAAGACTTTTATGGACCAGGGGATGCTGGTGCCGGACGAGATCACCATCGGCATGCTGATGGATCGGATTCATGAGGAGGACTGCAAAAACGGGTATGTTCTGGACGGGTTCCCAAGGACCATTCCCCAGGCGGAAAGCCTGACAGAGGCTTTAAAGGGCATGGGCGAGGCCATTGACTACGCGGTGAATGTGGATGTGCCGGATGAGAATATTGTCAGCCGTATGGGCGGACGCCGGGCCTGCGTGGCCTGCGGCGCTACGTACCATGTGGAGTTTAACGCTCCGAAGACAGAAGGCGTGTGCGATACCTGCGGGGAGAAGCTGGTGCTTCGGGATGACGATAAGCCGGAAACGGTGCAGAAGCGTCTGAATGTTTACCATGAGCAGACCCAGCCTCTGATCGATTATTACAAGAACGCGGGGGTGCTTAAAGAGGTGGACGGAACGAAGAATATGGAAGCTGTGTTCCTTGATATTGTGTCCATTCTGGGGGCTTAAGAAGTATGGCAGTTACCATAAAGTCAGAACGGGAGATCAAACTTATGAGGGAGGCGGGAAAAATTCTCGCCGCCACTCATGAGGAACTTCGGAAGGCTCTGAAACCGGGGGTTTCCACCTGGGAGATCAACCGGCTGGGAGAGGAGATCATCCGCAGCTACGGGTGCGTTCCTTCCTTTAAGAATTATATGGGCTATCCTGCTTCTATCTGTATTTCGGTCAATGACGAGGTGGTCCACGGGATTCCGGATAAAAAGCGGCTTCTGAAGGAAGGCGACATTGTCAGCCTGGACGCCGGAGTTATCTATAAGGGGTATCACTCGGATGCCGCCAGGACCCACGGAGTCGGTGAGATCAGTTCGGAGGCAAAGCAGCTGATCGATGTGACAAAACAGTGCTTTTACGAAGGAATAAAGTACGCGAAGGTTGGCAATCATCTCAATGATATTTCCAGAGCGATCCAGTCCTACGCGGAGGCTTTTGGATACGGTGTGGTGAGAGATCTGGTGGGTCACGGCATTGGCTCCCATCTTCATGAGGACCCTGAGGTGCCTAATTTTGCCAGGAAACGGAGGGGCATCCGGTTAAGGCCGGGCATGACTCTGGCAGTGGAGCCGATGATCAACGCAGGCCGTCTGGATGTCAGGTGGCTGGACGACGATTGGACTGTGGTGACAGAGGACGGTTCTCTGTCCGCTCATTATGAGAACACCATTCTCATAACTGAGGATGCCCCTGAGATCTTGTCCAGATGCTGAAAGCAGGGAAATGATATGGAGTATGGAACAGGAGCGCTGTGCGCTTCTTTAGCAGGGCATGACAAGGGAGAGGTATTTGTCATAATTGAGGAGGATGGGGAATATGTTTGTTTAGTAAACGGAGCTTCCCGGCCTTTTGCAAAGCCCAAGAGAAAGAAGAAGAAGCATATACAGATTATTTATGATGAAGAGGAATGGAAACGCAGAGAATTGATCGCGCGCGGGCAGGTAAGGGATGAGTATATCAGAAGCCTGATCCGCGGCTACAAGAGAAGAGGTCAGTCATAAGGAGGTAAACCGTATGTCAAAAGCGGATGTGATAGAAATTGAGGGCATTGTTGTGGAGAAGCTTCCCAACGCCATGTTTCAGGTGGAACTGGAGAACGGGCATCAGGTTCTGGCTCATATCAGCGGCAAGCTGCGCATGAATTATATCAAGATCTTGCCGGGAGATAAAGTTACGATTGAATTGTCCCCCTACGACCTTACAAAGGGCAGGATCATCTGGAGGGATAAGTAGGAAAAAAATGCTTGCTTTTCAGAATTAAAGATGCTATAATGCTATAGCGACTTTGTTGAAGTACTGGGTGAACTTTGTCCAAAAGTAATCCCGGTTGACCTATATATCTAATCTTTGCTTAGGTATATATCCGGATACGCCCGGACGGGTGTGCCTGACTGTTTCCAATCAGGACGTACAGGAGAAAGGAGAATTGCTGTGAAAGTCAGATCATCAGTAAAACCGATTTGCGAAAAATGCAAAATCATCAAGCGCAAGGGCAGTATCAGAGTAATCTGCGAGAACCCCAAGCACAAACAGAGACAAGGTTAAGATCTAAAAAATTACAGGAGGTGTGATACGCACATGGCTCGTATTTCAGGTGTTGATTTACCAAGAGAAAAACGTGTTGAGATTGGCTTGACTTATATCTACGGCATTGGCCGCGCAAGTTCAAACCGTATTCTTGCGGACGCCGGCGTGAATCCGGACACACGGGTGAAGGATTTGACGGACGACGAGGTGAAGAAGATCGCCGCGGTGGTTGCTGACACTCAGATGGTGGAAGGTGATTTAAGAAGAGAGGTCGCCATGAACATCAAGAGGCTTCAGGAGATTGGCTGCTATCGGGGAATCCGCCACAGAAAAGGACTTCCGGTCCGCGGTCAGAAGACCAAGACCAACGCGAGAACCCGCAAAGGCCCCCGCAAGACGGTTGCCAACAAGAAGAAATAAGGTTTAAGCGAGGCTCATTGACACGAGAACAGACGGAATCAAGTTGTATGTTTTAAAAACAGGAGACAAAGATTCTAGCATTTAGGAAGAAAGTAGGTTAGTTTAAAATGGCTAAAAATAAGTCCACTGCAAAAAAAGTGACGAAAAAGCGCGTAAAGAAAAACGTTGAACGCGGACAGGCACATATCCAGTCCTCCTTTAACAACACCATCGTGACGTTAACGGATACGCAGGGTAATGCTTTATCATGGGCAAGTGCCGGTGGTCTGGGATTTAGAGGTTCAAGGAAATCTACTCCATATGCAGCTCAGATGGCTGCAGAGACTGCTGCTAAGGCGGCTATCGTACATGGGTTAAAATCTGTAGACGTTATGGTAAAGGGACCTGGTTCAGGTCGTGAGGCAGCGATCCGCGCGCTTTCTGCCTGTGGTATTGAAGTAACTAGTATTAAGGACGTGACACCAGTTCCACACAACGGATGCCGTCCGCCAAAACGTAGAAGAGTTTAATTTTAGGAGGTACGAAAAGTGGCAGTTGATAGAGTTCCTGTTCTTAAAAGATGCAGATCACTTGGTCTGGAGCCGAGTGTTTTAGGAATCGATAAAAAGTCCAACAGAGAGTTAAAGAGAGCCAATCGGAAGGAAGCGAGTACGGCCTTCAGCTGAGAGAGAAGCAGAAAGCGAAGTTTATCTACGGCGTTCTGGAGAAGCCCTTTAGAAATTACTATGCAAAGGCTTCCAAGATGGAGGGCATGGTAGGTCAGAATCTGATGATCCTTCTGGAGAGAAGACTGGACAATGTGGTGTTCCGCATGGGATTCGGCCGCACTAGAAGAGAGACGAGGCAGATCGTGGACCATAAGAACATCCTGGTTAACGGAAAGTGCGTCAACATTCCGTCTTATCTGGTTAAGGCCGGCGATGTGATCGAGGTAAAGGAGAAGTGCAAATCTTCTCAGAGATACAAGGATGTATTAGAGGTGACGGCAGGCAGAATGGTACCGGCATGGCTGGATGTTGACCAGGAGAATTTGCGGGGTACTGTGAAGGAGCTGCCTACCAGAGACGAGATTGATGTTCCAGTTAACGAAATGCTTATCGTCGAGTTGTACTCCAAATAATCTTGCTAAGTGGTAATCTTAGGATTGTTGTGATTGAGTAAAAAAGCCTCGACATATAGGACTAAAAAAGGAGGGGCTATTTGTGTTCGATTTCGAAAAACCAAACATTGAAATTGCAGAAATCTCCGAAGATAAAAAATACGGGAAGTTTGTAGTAGAACCGCTTGAGAGGGGCTACGGTACCACATTGGGCAATTCGTTAAGGAGGATCATGCTTTCCTCTCTGCCCGGGGCTGCAGTCAGTCAGGTGAAAATCGACGGCGTTTTGCATGAGTTCAGTTCCATTGCCGGAGTGAAGGAAGATGTGACTGAAATCATTATGAACATCAAAAGTTTAGCTATTAAGGACACCAGCGACAGCACGGAGGCCAAGACCGCCTATATCGAGTTTGAGGGCGAGGGGGTCATCACAGGCGCTGATATCCAGGCGGATCCGGAGATTGAGATCCTCAATCCGGATCAGGTCATCGCCACCTTAAGCGGCGGGGCGGACAGCAAGTTTTACATGGAGCTGACCATCACCAAGGGCCGGGGATATATCAGCGCTGACAAGAATAAGAAGGAGGACCTTCCCATCAGCATGATCGCCGTGGATTCTATCTACACGCCAGTGGAGCGTGTGAATATGTCTGTGGAGAATACTCGTGTGGGACAGGTTACGGATTACGATAAGCTGACGCTGGACGTTTATACTAATGGCACTTTGGCTCCCGATGAGGCGGTAAGCCTGGCAGCCAAGGTGTTAAGCGAGCATCTGAATCTTTTTATTGACCTTTCAGAGAACGCCAGAACCGCTGAGATCATGGTGGAGAAGGAGGACAATGAAAAGGAGAAGGTTCTTGAGATGAATATTGACGAGCTGGAGTTGTCGGTTCGTTCTTATAATTGTCTGAAGAGAGCCGGTATCAACACAGTGGAGGAGCTGTGCAACAGAACCTCCGAGGATATGATGAAGGTCCGCAACCTTGGGCGTAAGTCCCTGGAGGAGGTTCTGGCCAAGCTAAAGGAGCTGGGCCTGCAGCTGAATCCAAGCGACGAGTAAGGTTCAGGTTATGACATGCCTGCTTTCGTAAGTCCGAAGGAGCGGAGGGCGGGTATATAAAATGAAAAGGGAAGTTGGGGTTTTTGTAAGGCCGACGACGCGTAAGACCCTGCTCCAAAGAGATGGAGGAATGAACAATGGCAGGATATAGAAAACTTGGAAAGACTTCCAGTCAGAGAAAGGCGCTTCTGAGAAATCAGGTTACGGCTCTTCTGCACAATGGAAAGATCGTTACCACGGAGGCAAGGGCAAAGGAAGTCCGCAAGATTGCCGAGAGCCTGATCGCTATGGCTGTGCGGGAGAAGGACAACTATGAGACCGTTAAGGTGACTGCTAAGGTTGCCCGCAAGGACAAGGACGGCAAGAGAGTTAAGGAAGTAGTAAACGGTAAGAGAGTTACGGTTTATGATGAGGTTGAGAAGGAGATTAAGAAGGATAAGCCTTCCAGACTTCATGCCAGGAGACAGATGCTGAAAGTGCTTTATCCGGTGAAGGAGGTTCCGACGGCTGCCGCAGGCAGAAAGAAGAACACCAAGATGGCGGATATCCCGGCAAAGCTGTTTGATGAGGTTGCGCCAAAGTATGCTAACCGCAACGGCGGGTATACCAGGATCGTGAAGATCGGACAGCGCAAGGGCGACGGCGCGATGGAAGTGCTGTTGGAGCTGGTATAAGAAAGTGTTATAGACAGAAGTTTTTAGGGCCGGAAGAGAGATCTTCCGGCTGTTTGTTTTTTTGGTAAAGGCATGATAAGTGGTGTCCCGCTGTAAAAGCGGGACGGTTTTTTGGAACACAATTCTGGAAGATATTGTCAGAATCTTTGATTTATTTTTCCTTTTTGATATGGATATTCTTAAAAAGAATGAAAGGATATCGTAAGTTGACGGTAGGGTGAGGATTGCGTATAATGAAACCAGATAAAGAAATTATTGGGAAACAGAGTGTACCAGCAGCTGGGTAAGAGGAAGCGGAGGTTGAATGTTATGAGGCGCGGGAGAGGTAATGTTTGGGGCGTATGGATTTTGGTTTGTGTGATGGCAGTGATGGCGGGAAGGCCGCTGACGGTTTTTGGGGCCACGAAGACCGTGTCTTCCATTACGATACGGGTTGGCACGGATACCAAGGCCGGGGAGATGCTGAATGAGAATATTGCCGTTTACGCAAACACCACGGCAGTGCAGAGCGGGACATATGCGGCTACCAGTTCGGAGCGGTATTCTCTTCAGAACGCGGAGTGGAGCAGCTCTACCAAGAAGGCCATGACTGTGGGGGAGGAACCCAGGATGAAGCTGTATCTGGAGATTGAGGATACGGATTACGCGTTTCGGGGGTCCTATTCGTCCAGCAATATTATTGTAAAAGGCGGCACGTTTATGTCTGCCAGGAAAAGTTCTTCGGGAAAGCTGGAGGTTACGGTCAGGCTCAATGGAATTAAGGGGAGCTACAAACCGCCGGTGGACGCCAGGTGGAGGGAGACCGGGTTTGGCCGGGCAGAGTGGACGGAGGAGAAGAGCGAGGGCGTGTCCTCCGGGTATTATGATGTGTATCTGTACCGGGGCAATGCTGTGGTGAAGAAGCTGGAGGATTATCAGGGTACCAGTTATAATTTTTATCCATATATGACCCAGAAGGGAACGTATAAGTACAAGGTCCGCACTGTGCCGTACACGGAAGTGCAGAAAAAGTATGGGCAGAAGAGCGAGTGGCTGGATTCGGATGAGGTTTATATTGATGAGGAGCATGTGTCTGACGGCACCGGCCAGGTGGACGGCAACGGGATCAACACCTCGGGAGCCGCGCCGGTTGGCTGGGTTTTGTCCAGTGATACGTGGTACTACCGGTATCCGGACGGTTCCTATCAGAAGGATTCATGGCTGAAACTGGACGAGAAGTGGTATCTTTTTGACCGGGACGGCAGGATGCTGACAGGCTGGCAGAACAAGGACGGGCTGGGATATTATCTCCGTGACAACGGGGAGATGTACATGGGCTGGATCAAATCCGGAGACAGCTGGTATTATCTGAACTCCAAGGCCGACGGCGTGGAAGGGGCCATGCATATCGGTTGGCTGAAGAATAATGGGAAGACCTACTGCATGGGACAGAGCGGTGCGATGCTGGAGGGATGGAACCAGGTAGATGGAAATTGGTATTATTTTTATCCGGGGGCGGGAAATATGGCGGCGGATGTGATCATTGATACGTTTTATGTGGATGGGAATGGGGTGTGGAGGAAGTAGATTTCAACAGTATATTGTAGAGAAAGTGAGGCTGTATGGATTTGAGAAGAGACTTGGGGTCCGGAGGTGATTTAGGGTGCAGGCTCCGGAATATTGTTTTTCTGGCTCTTGTTTTGGTGGTGATCGCCGGTTGGTGCGCGCCGGTTATGGGGGCTGTCAGGCTGGCGGTTACGGAGGAGGCTTACTGGGATAAAAGTCAGGTGGGGATTGGCCGCTGGAAGAAGGTGGAGCGGGCCGAGGAGTACCGGGTGCGCCTGTATGAGAGTGAGGAGCGGTTTGTCACCAGTTTCACCGTGCGGGGGACAAAGGCAGATTTTAGCGAGTATATAAGGGACGGGTATGTATATCATTTTTCCGTGTGCGCAGTTCCGAAGGTGAATCAGAAAGCCTATATTTCCGGGGACTGGAAGGAATCAGATGTTCTGGAGGCGGATGGCATAGGGGAAAATGAGGGCAAGTGGAGGACTTACAGTCAGGGAATGAAGTATGAGAGAAGCGACAAGTCTTTTATTGTGAATCAGTGGGAGCTGATCCAGGGCAAGTGGTATTATTTTAACCAGGATGGTTATGCGCAGACCGGATGGCAGCTGATCAATGACAAGTGGTACTATCTGGGCGGGGACGGCGTTATGCGGACTGGGTGGCTGGATGATGGGGGAAACTGGTATTTCCTTGACAGCGACGGCGCCAGGGTTTCCGGCTGGAAAGAGGTAAAGCCCGGAGAGTGGTACTATATGGACGTCGACGGGAGAATGCTGGCCGGGACTGTGATTGACGGGTATCCGTTGGATGATTCGGGAAAGTGGATTCGGTAGCGGGTGCTATTTACTTGTGAGTTAATGCAACGATGTACCAGTGTGGGATATACCAGAGCGGTCTTGAAGGGCGG
>Ga0224483_100112_pt1 | contig 20735 bp, 21 predicted proteins | sample hydfratestSal1_FD_181453 | JGI IMG/M metagenome (GOLD analysis project Ga0224483, IMG submission 181453) | Metatranscriptome of mouse feces microbial communities from Columbus University, Ohio, United States - Sal1 (Metagenome Metatranscriptome) ... | reverse complement strand
CTGGATGGTCGTCAAAACATTCTCAAATGATAATCGCAGGTCATACACATCGCCCCAGTTTCCCCGAAGACAGTACTTCCTGTTATTTTAACTGCGGAAGCTGTGTACACCCTCACTGCATCACCGCTCTCGAAATCTGCAATGATAAGATTACTTTAGTAAAATGGAACGTGCAGTCCCGCTCTAACTTAAATCTGTATATAGGACGCGAAATTATTGCCGGGCCTTCAGCATTCCCTTAAGCTTCTCAAGCTTCTCCTTGTCGACGGCTGCAACTGCCTCCTGATTTGCTTTTGTGGCTTCGACAAGCTCTTCTCTCAGAATCTGAACCTGCTTAGGCGCATCAATGGCCAGCCGCACCCCGTCAGTTCCGCTCTCTAAAACTGTTATTTTAATATTCTCGTTTAATATCAGCGATTCACCGGTCTTCCTTCTTAGAATCAGCATAATTTCATGCCTCCTCTTTCCCGAATTCCTTCAGCAAATGACGGAATCCGTATTCTTCGGAAGCCAGGATAACCTGCCGCGCCTTCCTTGTGACATGATTCACCACAATCGGGCATTTTAAGTTCACTGTGCTTTCCTCGGCAGCATTGGCAAGTACACAGAAAACATAAAAAGACAAATCCTTCTCCTCATTTGTCCCAAGCTTTTTATAATCCTCTTCACTAAGTACAGGGTTATAATCCTCCTTGAGCATAAATGGGTTCATAACGACGAATGAAAGCTCTTCGTTTCCAACGCTTTGCAGATATAAAACTGCGTCGCTGCCATCCGAAAGCATAACCGGAAGGAATTTTTTCTCTTCCTCGAAGCCAAAAATCCCTTCCTCAAACTCAATATACTGGCTCTCTTCGCTGATACTGTCCTGTTTTGTATTCTCTTTCTCCATATCTGCGCTCCTAAGCTTCGACATCTATCTGATGTCCCTCAAAAATCTCCGCTGCACTCGGCGGTACATAGATCGGTCCGCCGACATACTTAATCTCAATACCCGGATACTGCAGAATAGACAATTCAATATCACCCGGAATAAACTGAATATCACCTTTTTCAACCTTCGTGTCAAAATTCAGCTTATCCATCTGGTATTCGATATGAAACTCCGGCGCCTCCCACTGGATATTAGGCCCTGTCTTCGGAATAAAATCCAAAACAAAATCTCCGGTTGGCTCTGCTGTACGTTCAGCAAAAATCTGATTCAACACTTCACTTCCCTGGCCTACTTTAGCATCCAACAAGAGCTGTCCCTCCCTTACATAACTCGCCGTCGCACTGTACGCAGCGCTCTTCCCCTTCTGTGCACTCTGGGCAATACTTGTTTTTGTCGTAGGAACAACAGAATTCCTGGCTTCATATGTGTCAAGATGCAGCTTTATCGGACGGCTCTTAATTTTCATTCCGCCCTTATCTCTGCTGATCTCTACCTCGGCAGTGCTGTTCTGATATTCCAATGATGCGTTTTGTACCTTAAGCTCATACTTAATCGGTATTGTCTTAATCTCCAGCAACTGTTCCATAGCGCTCTCTCCTTTCTCTTTTTCCTCTTTTTATAACTTAATTCATAAAGTCGAGCAACGAATTTCCTAAAAGGCTCATTCCAATCTTTAACGCTGCATCATAAGAATACTTTGCATATGCTTCATTCGTAATCGCCAGCGCCGGTTCAATACCTACCGCGTCCTGATACTGCTCTGTTATATTCTGTTTTTCTGTCTCTAACCTTCCCAGCGTATTCTCAAGAAGCTGTGCCTTTGTTCCCACTCTTGCGAACTGGTTCTGCAGTTCATCACGTCCTTCTTTGAACCGGTCCCACATAGCATTACACAAATCGCGGTCAAACGGCTCCTTTTCAAGAGCGTCTGCCATCTCGCCTGCAAGAGCAATAATGTTATTCGGCATATCTCCGCCCTTGCCGTTAACTCCTACCGGACTGGTTCCATATCCTACTGCCAGGATTCCCGGAAACGCCATATCAAAAGCGCTGGAAGGAACAATGTCGCCTGCATTTTCATGACCTTCCGGATAAAATGTCATTCCGAACCCGATATCTACATACAATGTCTGTTTTGCCAATTCGGACATCGCCTCTGCATCGTTAACATCCTTTCCCTGGTAATAGAGCTTCCCGTCTTTCAATTCAAACGGAACATTTCTTCCGTCAGTACCGGCCATAATAAAAGTATCGCCGTACTGTGTATTCAAAGAATGTACTAAACTCTGCTGCAGCTCCCGGAGGTTCTGGGCATAGGCGCTTCTTCCTTCTGTGCCGGTCGGGTCGTTCAATGCAGCCATAAACTCGCTCTCATCAATCTGATTCGCGTAACCACTCATCTGATTCAAGATATCTGACTGAGAATCAATCCACTTCTGAGCGTTCTTCGCAGTGTCAATATAATCTGCATTCCTCGCATTCCTGCGCTCAAGAATCATTCCCTTAGCCGCCGATGTCGGATCTTCATAAGACCACTGGAACCTTCTCCCGGTCTCTACCTGCTGGCGGGCTTTCTCCAGCCCGCCGATGTTCTCCATCAAGTTATTTGTATAGTTTCTTCTCAGCATATTAGTTGTAATCCGCATTCCCATATATATTACCTCCTTATTTACCTGCCGCAGACGCCGGTTTGTGTAATAAGTCTCTCAATAACTTCATCCATTACTGTCATAAGACGTGATGCAGCATTATAAGACTGAGAGTATTTCATCAGACCCATAACCTCTTCATCCATCCAGACGCCGGAGACGGAATCCTTAGAATCCGCAATCTGGTCTAATACCTGTGTATGCGTTTTAAGAATCGTTGATGTTGCCTGTCTCTCGATTGACTGTACTCTCTGAATATTCGTATAGCAGTCATAAAGTGTTCCGCTAAAGACTTTTCCGCTCTGAGGATCGACAAATTCAAAGGTCGTACTGGACAACGCATCCATCATCTTATTCACATTCCAGTTATCAGAAGAATTCCCATCTGCAGAAGGTTCTCTCTTTATATTAATCTTGGTCTCATTACCCATCCACGCATCAGATATCTTAACGTTCTGTGCAGTGAAATTGCCGGGTACCATTACATCTTCTTCTTCGATATTTCCGTTGGCATCCAGTACAGCATTACCATTGGCATCCAGCTTCGGTCTTTTTACCGGATTGCCGTCTGCGTCCAGCAAAGGTACCATGTCTCCGCCCGTCGTCTCAAACAACGGATTCTGTGTCGTCACTTTCACAGTCTTCTGCTCTTTGACAGTCTCCGTCACCACATCACCGTTGGCATCCAGCTTCTCAGTCATAACCGGCTCGCCCTTATAGTCAGTCACCGGATTCCCATTCTCATCCAGCTTCGGAACCATCACCGGCACTTCCTTTTCTTCCATCACCGGATTGCCGTTTGCATCAACCACCGGCACCTCTTGTACCGTCTCATTGTACTGGTTCATAGTAGTAACCAACTGATTTACAAACGAATCCAACATTCCCTGGTAATACTTGATTCCTTTAGTATCCGTAGCCTCAATGCCGTTAGCAATATCCTTATCGAATATCTCCGCCTTGTTAAGCATATCCAGATCGCCCTTAAGCACACCCTCGCTGAGCTTATCGTTAAGAGAGTTCTTTGACCGGTTGACAACTGATCCGGGAATCTCTATAGTTGTTGCGGCTCCTGCAATATCCAATGTCACTTTTCCGTCCGGCTGCTGAGTAACTCCAACTGTGTTGGAAGTGTTGTCTGCAAGAATCAAGTCCTGACCGCCTGCGGTAATTGACATCACCCCATCCGGATTCGTAGTGGCAGTAATCGTACCTGCCGGGAAATATCCTTCTAATCCCTGAAGCTTTTCATCACGGCGCTGCTCAAGCTTTTCCGTAGTTTTCTTGACATTGGCAAGGTTCTCTTCCAACTGCTCCGTTGCTTCTGCCATCGCCCTCGTCACTGCTGTTCCGGCCTCTACCTCGCCGCTAACCGTACCTCCCGGCTCCACTACCTGCAGGATGGCCGGCTCAATCACGTTGCCATTGGCATCCTTTTTCACGCCGACATTACCAATCTGCGCGTTAGGCGCAACCAATGTATAGGCCCCGCTCGCCGTAGTATTCACTTTTACCGTTATTTCCCCTGTCACATTATCAGTAACTTCACTCTGTATTGCGTCCTTCGGGAAATATGACTTGAGACTCTGTACTGCTTTTGTACGGTCTTTTTCAAGCTGCGCGATCAATTTCGTGTCCGGATTCTGAGCTGCCCTGGCATTTTTAATCTGCTCGTTAAGATCCGAAATATTGCTTACAATTCCGTTGATCGCAGTTGCACTTGCAGCCGCACTGTCGTTGGCTGCCTGTTGAATCTGGGCCTCTAAATCCGTAATTAACTGTTTATTGTTCTTGATGCTTTCATTTAATTTTACAATGTCGGATATATAACTGTTTATCTCATTCGGCAGCGCGTCAAGCATTACCGTATCTCCGCCGCCGTAAGTCTTAGGATTCTCTCCGCTCTCAGTAATATACAGCTCAACCGGCTCAACAATCTTCCCATCGTCCGTCTTCGCTATGCCTACCTCGCCCCTCTGGTCATCCGCAACCAGATTAATCTTCGTACCGTCTGACAGCCTGAGGTTGATATTCAGCACTTCTACTGTAATTCCGCCGCCCATGTACTTCTTTTCATACTGCGTCTCAATCGGGAAATATGTAGCAAGCGCATCAATCAATTCGTTTCGGTCGTCCTGAAGCTCCAATGCAGGATTACCAAGTATCTGTGTATTCTTGATCGACTTGTTAAGCTCTACGATCTCCTGCAGGTAGCTATTAATATCCGGAACAATATGTTCATCCAGTTTCTGCTTTAATTCATCATACACTTCCTGAACCTTATTGCCGTTCTGGTGAATCGTATTCAAAAGTACCTCGAAAGCAGAGCGGACAACTGTATCCGCACTGTTTGTTCCGGAATTCTCCGGATCTGCAAGATTCTTAAGCGCAGTTACAATCTTATTAAACTGAACCGCAATCGCATCCTTATCAGTCTCGTCAAATATCTGTCCAATCTCCGCAAGGATTGAATCCATCGCATCTGCAGTCCCTACCTTGGGAAGTTGTGTACGATACTGAACATCAAGGAACGGGTCTCTGACCTGGCTGACACCGGTCATCATAACACCCTGGCCAACTTTAGCATCATACTGTGAACTTGACACACCCGGTCCCACCGGATTAAGACTCACCTGATCCAATCGCTGCCTTGTATACCCCTGTGTATGAATATTGGACAAGTTCTGTCCTGTTACATCCAAAGCCCTCTGGCTGGCCCCCATTGAAAGTGCCGCCATGTTAAAACCTGCAAAAGTAGAACGTATCATAAGCGATTCCTCCTGTCTATACTCTCCGGCTTGTCATATGCCGGGTATTTGTTTCACTTTTTCCTTCACCGTTATATATCTTTCCTGTCTTCTCACGCAATGCTTTATCAATCATATGAAGATTCGTACGCAGAATCTGGTTCGCACCTTCATTCACTTCCTGAAACATCTGAATCTCTCTGCTGAGTTCATCGAAGAGCTGATATAATTCCTTACGCTCATCATCCGGAACTTTTCCGAGAATCTCTCGAAACTGCATTCCTGCAAATCCAGCCCTTGCCTGCACCCTCTCTCTCGTCTGCTCCAGTCCTCTGAGCCTTAACATAAGTGCCTGTTGCTGCGTGACACAATCTTCCACCGTACCTGCGTGATTCTCGGCAGCCGCGGTAAGCTTCACCTGTTCAATCTTCGTAAGCTGGCGGAACAATCCGGTCAATTGTTCAATTACTTTTTTAAATTCATCCATACCTATACAGTCCCCTTCTCAAGCAGTATACGCGCCGCAATTCTTTCCGCATCCGGGCGGTACGTCCCGTCCGCCACCTGCTGTTTCAGATTCTCAATCTTATCCTGTGTTGTCGCGCTGCGCACTTCCTGAATCACCTTATGGGCCGCTTCACCAGCAATCATCTTATCACTCTGTGAAGCATCTGAACCAATGAACACCTGGTCACGATTCTGGCAGGTCTTTCCTGCTTCCATCCCCTTGGCAGCAAGCTTTGACTTATATGATAAACTGTCATAGTGATGAATTCTTTTATTAATAGCTATCTTCATTGTCCTTCCTCCTCACACTATATAGCAATACATACTGGTCGTTTTATGGACTTTTATTCTTCATAATAAATATCGTCACCTCTTTACAAATGTTAAGCATGTTTCCATGCATTTTCGATACTTTCTCAACGCCCTCTCTGCTTACGTCTGCGTTCTTCGCGCTCTCTCAACACCCGCCGTTCGTCAAATATGTCGCCGGCTGTCGAACTGTAAATTACATTTTTCTCGTCCGCAACCTTAACGCCTGCCGCCAAAGTAACTACACGTTTTTTCATAATTGTCACCAATTCCCGGTTATGGCTGGCCACAAGTACAGTAATGCCTTTCCGATTAATCTCGTCAATCAGGCACATCAGATCCCATGCGGCAGATGAATCAAGATTCGCCGTCGGCTCGTCCAGCACAAGGATTTTAGGGTCTGTTACCAGCGCTCTTGCAAGAAGGACTCTCGCCGCCTCTCCGCCCGAAAGCTCCCTCGGATAATGTTCTGCACGCTCATAGATTCCAAGGGCACGCATCGTATGCTCCACCCGCCTTTTTGTAAGTTCAAGCGGCTGTTCCGTTGCACGCATCGCCAGTTCAATATTCTGCCTTGCCGTTCTTTCCTTCAACAGTCCCAGATCCGACTGCATGATGCCAAACTGACGCCGGTAATACGGAATCTGTTCCTTGGTTAAAGCAGACACATCATTTCCGCGAACCCACATCTCCCCGGATGTCGGGAATATCTGACCGCTTAAAAGTTTTAAAAATGTACTTTTGCCCGAGCCGCTTCGGCCCGTTATGAATACAAACTCTCCTTCCTCAACGGTCAGCGAAAAATCCTCAAGCGCCACAACATCCGGTTTATAAAATTTGTTTACAGCTTTTAATTCAATTTCTTTCATAATCCACCTATTAGACTAATGCACCTGCTAAAACACCAATGAAACACAAAAATGCCAAATATGGAAAGCGGCTAAATAACCGCTTTCCGTATCGGCATCTTTACTTATCTTTACTACCTTTATCTGTCCGTGTAAAAAGAATCCGCTCCTGCCAAACGCTTATTCATATGACGGTCAATCGTCATGGTCTTCTCCCAGACATTACGTATATTCACCGCCACCCGCGTTACCAGACTTCCTTCTTTTCCATACTCTTCTGAACTGCTGCCTTTCCCCTTAAGCACATCTGTAAGCCATTCCCTAAGATCCGGCGGCACGCTGTTTATAAACAGGTGAAGCTTATGGTCGCATTCTCTCACCTTTTCAAGCTCTTCCCCGCGCATACCCAGCGTCATCTGAACACTCACTCTGTCATCTCTTGAAAGCTCTTCCGCCATCTCATTTGTCAAACGGCTGATTTCTGACATATGTGTATATTTTTTCTGAAGGATTTTGGCAATCTCAATCAATAATTCTCCATAATTTTCTTCCATCAACACATCACACTTTCTTTGCAGCCTCTGCAAAAGTATCCCTCAGCTCTTTGACAAGCGGCTTAAGCTCCTTAATAACATCGCTTTTCCTTCCGGCAGAAACCCTGCTCAATTCATACAGGAAAAAGTCATACATTGCATTCAGCTCTCTGCTGATCTCGTAATTAAAATTCAAAGTATCTTTTAGATGCTGGACAATATCCACACATCTTTGCACCGATGCGTCAAACAATGCATAATCCTCTTTCTCCAACGCCAGCTCTGCTCTCACCAGTCTCTTTGTCAGTTCATCATAAAGGAGAAGAAGCATCTCTCCCGGTGTCATAGTCATAACCGACTGGTTCTTATATGCTTGATATCCATTTGCCATGCTTCCTGCTCTCACTTTCTTTACTTTAACTTTAAGCAAACATAGAACTTATGTAACTGCTCTGGTTATTCATCTGTGAAATCAACGTCTCCAGTGATGTAAACTGGGAGATATAACGGTCTGTCTCTGTCTCCAGCTTATCCTGAAGCCGCTCGATATAATCATCAATCTGATCCATCTGCTTCTGGAGACTGTTGGACAGGACACTTGTCGGTGCGTAGATAGAACCTGCACGCTCAATGAGTATACCTTTGGTCGCTCCTGTCGTGGAACCATATTTGTCCATGACATTCTTCACCGAAACCATAAGGCCGCCCTGTGTTGTCACATTCCCGTTATCATCCTTGCCAATTGCTCTGGTAAATGCACTGCGCACCGCATCCGGATCATTCTGCAGTGCTGCCCTGAACTTTGTCTCGTCAAACACCAGCTTGCCGTTGTCACTGTAGTTGGTAGATACGGTGATTCCCATAGCAGACAATTCCGTACTGTTTCCTGAATTGATAATACTCCTCAGGTTATCTGACATCATACGCAGATCCATATCCGCAAAAAGAACTCCCTGCTTTGCTTTCTCTTCCCATTTCTCAATCTGGCTTTCGCTCATCTCATCTTTCTGCTCGTCAGTCAGCGGGAAATAATCGCGATCCGGCTTTGTCTTAACATGCGAATTTACCAGCTCAAGGATCTCGTTAAAGGACTCGACCATGCCCTTCACAGCTTCCACAGTCTTATCGGCATCTACAGTTGCATCAAAAGTAATCGCTTCTTCTGTATCATCCAGTTCTAATTTTCCGCTTCCATCTGCCGCCTCTTTGTATCCGAAGGTTCCTTTTAAGGTTACATTCAGACCGTCCAGAGTGAATGTATTGCTTCCGCGTGTAATCTCGATAGCTTCATCTGACCCCGGGTATTTTACGCTGATAATCGCGTCTTTTCCTTCTTCATAAGTAGCATCCGGCAAATTAGCCGTGGGATCTGTGCCCGTCGGATCGCCAAACAGATACTTTGCTATGTTATTCGGATCGTCGTCATCAAACTTTATGTCTCCGCTCGTCCCCTTGCCTGTCGCCGTCACAACAAAACGGTCTGACATTTCCTGATAAGTAACCGTCACTCCGATTCCCTCAGTGGCGTTAATCTTGTTCATAATCTCCTTAACAGTCGTATCCTTGGTAATTCCTTCTACCTTTACGCCGTTAATCTTGAGAGTATAATTACCGTCTGCGTCCATCATAGGATTCTTTCCGTCCGCATCTGTGCTGAAGATACCGGAAGTTGCAAGCCCCGAATCTCTCAGGCTCGCTGATAAGTTCACACGATTTGAAGAACCTGCGAGAATACCGAAAGCGCCGGTCTTGCCAACAATACCTGCCCCCGCAGTGATAGAAAGCGTCGAGGAGCCGTCGTTCACCATGTTCGCCCCATCTTTCTTTACTGTCTCAAAAGCCAGGAATCCTGCTGCTCTGTTAGGGTCGCCCGGAAATGTCTCAACTTTTTGGGACACCTGAATTCTGCCCTTCCCAAAAGCATCATCTAATTTTTTCTGCAGATCTTTCTGAACATCTTCCAATGTATTCTCATCTTTATATTTATCTAAGGTAATCCACTTTGTCTCTCCATTATAGTTGAAGCTGATCTGTGAGCCGCTGAGCCGCTCCGCAAGAGTCTTCTTCTCAGTAAGCTTTGCATCATATGTGCCTGTCAGGCCCTCTGCAGTAATCGTCTTCTCATCATCATCAAGATCGCTGAAATCCTGCCCGACTTTCACAATACCCAAATCCTGCAGGACATTACCAGTGCCGCCGTTGAACATGACTGTATTACCATGAGACTTGCTCTCATCGACCGTGAACTTAACCTTGGCGCCGTCCATCTCAACCTTCACGATGTCGCCGAGCTTCTGCGCATCCGTCCCGCTTCCGATAGTCACATTGTCAAGGGCTTTCTGAATCGACTCAATGGCATATGGCTTTCCGGTATCCGGATTGTTTTCCATAGAATAGTTGTAATCGTCTGTATCCGGAAGTTTTACGGTATAGTTCTTATTCCCGTACTTGATATAGAAAGCATCTCCTGCAATCGTGCTGACTTCTGTCTCTACAGAGAGCTCGCCGTTCGTTCCGACCATCATCATCCCTGAATCCAACTTCCGGTTAGATACTGTTCCCGTCGTTAATTTCGCGTTGGACGCAAGCTGCTTTATACCTGCAATAGACATACTCTCCGCCGCATTAGCCGTACCAGAGACAGAGACATATTTACTGTTCGCTCCAACTGCTGTAACTAAGTTTCTCGAAAACAAAGTCGAAGAAAGAAGGTTATTTGATGATGCATATGAAGTATAATTAGAAGTAAATCCGTAAATCTTACTTGTAATATCCCTCATAGCTTCCATCTGCCACTCTAATTTGGTCTTCTGCTGTCCCTGCTTCGCAATCTTGCTGCGTGTGCCGGCCGTCATCTGTTCTATAAGCGTATCCCGGTCAAGTCCGCTGGCAAGTCCGCCGTATCCTCTGATCTGCGAAGAAAGACTGTTGTAAGAACTGCTGCTACCTGAAACTCCTGCCATAATATCACTCCTTTTTTATCGAATCCAATTTAATTATCAAAATAAAATTTATTCTATTTGTCTAAATTGAATATCGGCATAAAACATAATAAATTAATTCTTTTATTCCTGGAAATTAGTCTCTGTTATGATGCGGATGCTCCTTCACCCTTGTACATGCTTTCGTAATCTCTACAGTTATGGCTCCTGCATACCTTTGAGAATAGAAATTCATAAGAGGAGTCGCCGCATTCTGGCTCACAACCACATATTTGGAAGGCAGGCTTGTAAGGGCAAGGGCTACGATATCCGCCTTGCATCTGGAACAGCGACAGGCAGCAAACTGTTCGATATAAGTATCTACTCTTTCCCGAACCAGCGTTTCCATGACATTCAAGAATACATACTCATCTTTTTTCTGATCTGCCTTCGTCTTATGCGCCTCTTCCTCGGCTGCCTTAATCGCCTCTTCCTCAGCTTTTCTTAAAGCTTCCTCAGCCTTCTGCGCTTCTTCCGCAGCCTTTTTTTCTTTTTCCTCCGCCTCTCTGCGCGCCTCCTCGGCTGCCATTCTTTCTTCCTCGGCAGCTTTACGCGCCTCCTCGGCTGCCCGTCTTGCTTCCTCAGCGGCTTTACGCTCTTCCTCGGCTGCCCGCAGTACAGCTTCAGCGCTTTCACTTTGTGACTCTGCTTTTATTCTTTTCGCTGCGTCCTCAGCTTCTCTGATTGCTTCTGCCTCCTCTTCTCCGTCAATAAATATCTCAGAAGCCTCCGGCGCGCCTGTTTCTTCCTCTAATTCTTCCTCAAGAAGATGATTTACCGCATCGGCAATCGCCTCATCCTCTTCCTGCTTTGCAACTACTTGTACATTGCCTGCGCCCGCATCCTCAACCTTTGAAGCCGCGTCTTCAGCGCCGTCCACAGCATCCGACACATCCTCGGTTCTTCCTGCCAACAATCCCAGTACATGATCTGTCTTATTCGTCCTTTTTGTTTTTTTAGCCATTCTTCTCATCCTCCTCAACCATCTGCAAAATCTCTTTTATAAAAGCCCCATAATCTTTCGCCGGAGCGCTCCTTGACGAATACTCAAATATATTCACTCCGTGAGCCGGCGCCTCCGCCGCCGACACACTATTGCGTATCACTGTATCGAAAACGGCTGTACCAAGCTGATCCGCCACGGTTCCTGCCATTTCCTGTACATCCCTGGAAAGTTTCCTTCTCTTTTCATATTTCGTCAGGATAATTCCCATAATCTTCAACTTCGGATTCACCGACTGACGTACAGTCTCGTAAGTTTCTTTTAACTGTACAAGACCGACAAGACTCAGTATCTCAGCCGACATCGGAATAATCAGATAGTTCGCTGCACTGTATCCATTCAGAGTAAGAATGTTAAATGCAGGCGGAGTATCTATAATGATATAATCATACAGCTTTTCTACAGGCTCTAATAGCTTTTTAAGCAGCAGCTCCCGGTTCTCGCCTCTTAGAGTGGCTTCTGCACTGCTCAATAAAATATTGGACTGAATAATATCAATATCGCTGATTCGGTGGATAATCTCATAAACAGTGGCATCTCCCTTAAGTCCTTCATAGATTGTCGGTCCTTTATCAATGTCCACCCCCAGGCTGAAGCCAAGATTACCTTGCGGGTCCATATCCACAGCCAGTACTTTATACCCTTTTCTCGCCAGGCCGGCTGCAAGTGCGGCAGTAGTTGTCGTCTTTCCGACTCCGCCCTTCTGGTTTGTTAATACGATCGTATGTGCCACTTTTTATTCCTCCATCTATGACATAAGCTGACAGGGACACGTTGCCTTTGTCAGCTTATCCAAGTTATATCATTTTATAACACTTCTTCTTCTAATTTTTTTACCTCTTCCTGCGGCCGTTCCATATCTGTCATCAGACTGTGCCAGATTGCATTAACCTCCTCTGCGCAGTCCACATAAATCTGTGCAAGCCCGGCGCTTGATATTCCAAGCTGATCCGCATAAGTCTTACTTGCTTTCCAATCCGCTTTTTCATAGGCAACTACAAGATTCTGAACTGCTCCTGCCGGTCCGGTGCCTTCAAGCAGCGCCGCCTTAATCTCATCTGCAACCGGAATCTCTTCAAGCAGCTCCGCCAAAGGCGCCTCTACCATATAATCCAGTGTAGAGAACATTCCCATCATATACGCATCATTGGAAGAAATCTTACATTCCGGAGCTCTCTTTACAAGCTCCGACGCCAGCTTCGCCCTGAGGAATGAGATCTTAAGAATCTCCTCTGAGCCCTCGCTCCTATCCTGGTCAAAGCTTAACATATATACCCAGTGTCTGAGCTGTCCGATTCCCAGCGTAATCAACGCCTGCCGTAAGGATGCCGTTCTCGTCCGGAGTGCAAAATATGCAGAATTGACAAGTCTCAGAAGCGCATATGTAAGCCCGGCGTCACGGCTGATGATCTCTTCCACCTCACCAAAATTCGGTTCATCCTTGGACACTGCAATGACAAGCTGGAAAAAATTCCCCTGCATATACTCCACTTTGTCAACCTTGGAAACCATAGTATTAGCCATATAATTTCCTTCCAGATAATCAATATCAAGCTCCATCGCTGCTTCATACTGCTCTTTTGTGTTAATCTCTGTGGCGATACACTGCCTTCCGAATCCCTTTGCCATCTCGATAATGTTAAGCACTGTCCGCTGCTTCTGCGGATTATTCTCATACCCCGTCATATTAATGCGGATATATGATGCATAATCCAACATGCTGAAATACTTCGGCGAAAACTGGAAGTCATTGATAGCAAATTTATAGCCTGCCTCACAGTATTTCTTAATCAGCGGCATCGCCAGCGGATGAATGATCACCGTGTCCTCAATCTGAATGATAACTTTATCTTGCCCAAACATCTTCGGCGTATTCCTAAGAAGCAGTGACGGTGTAAATGTTACAAACATTAATCCATCGTTAATAATCTTCGCACTATTGGCAACAAGGAAGTCCGAGATTGTATCTGCCGCCGTAGCCTCGCTGCTGTTATACATGCTGTCCTTCCCGCCCTGAAATACCAGCTCGTAGCCGATAACCTTACCACTCTGTTTTTCTTTAATTGCCTGTCTTACTACACATCTATCCATTACGCATCCCACCTAGTCAACAATTCATCCATAACAGTTACAAGATGGCCGATTTCCGGCTTTGAAAGCTGTTCGTCCGCTCCGATTTCCCTTCCTTTAATCTGCATCTCAGGGCTGATTAACGATGAGAAGATAATAAGCGGAATCTGTTTTAAATTGCTATCCGATTTCACAAGCTTGGTCAGCCTGTGACCGTCCATCTTCGGCATCTCTATATCCGTGATAATGAGCGCTGCCTGCTCCCGCAGCTCATCCGGGTCAGAATCCTTAATTGCATGCAGGTAATTCCATGCCTCCTGTCCGTTATTGAACTGCACAAGGTTCACATAGCCCGCCTGACGAAGGGCTCTCTCGATAAGCTTCGCCAGGAGAATCGAATCTTCTACACAGATAATTCTCGCATAATTCTTCTGACGCTCTCCTAACGCATCAATCTCATCTATCTGGATGCTGGTCTCCGGAGCAATCTCTGCAACAATCTTTTCAAAATCCAGAATTGTGACAAGTTCTCCTCCGCACTGGGCAATTCCTGTCGCAACGCCTTCTTCGCCTTTATTCAGTGTCTTATCCGGCTTCTGGATATCATTCCACGAAATCCTCTGGATACCGACAACCGACTGTACGCGGAATGCGATATTCATCTTATTAAAATTTGTAATCACAAAAAGATCACGCGGCTGCCTCTCCGTCTGCTGGCCGGTCAGATAAAAAGGAAGATCCACTACCGTAAGCATTGTGTCACGCGGTTTAAAAATCCCTTCCACCGATGAGTGGGCATGCGGCATCGGCTTTACCTTATCCGACATCATAATCTCCTTTACCTTTGCCACATTAATACCATATAATTCGCCGTAAATCATGAATTCCATGATTTCTATTTCATTCGTTCCAGATTCTAAAAGTATCTCTGTATTCGCCATAATATGCCATCCCTTCTCTTATACATAGTCCTATATTTAATATCGGCAGAAATCTCTTATTTTTAAGCCGCGAAAGCTCTAAAGTATGATTTCAGGACGGCCTGCGGTACGAATTTTCACACTTCCGTCCTCCGCGTCAACCAGCATTGTTCTTGCATAGTTAAGACCTACGTCTTTCTTCAGAATTCGAATCTGCTCCGCCATCATAATCGCTTCCACACTTCTGATGTTTCTCTCCCCAATATTACCGATTCCTCCGGCGCCCTTCATGTCAAACATCTTGGCGCCGCCTGCAATCTTGCATTGATAGCGCCTTTTAACTCCGCCAAAGGCCCCCATCTTGCGCAGCATCTCATGTATTCCCGTATCTGCAAACTTAAAGACATTCATGTCGGACATGCTGCCGGCTTCCGGCAGCATGATATGAAGCAGCGCAGCAAGCTTAATTGCCGGGTCATACAGGCTGATACCAATACAAGAGCCGAGTGCATAAGTTATGAGCACTCCCTCTCTTCTTGCAATCTTCATATCCGCTATTCCAACTTTGATTTCTTTATTCATACGGAGTCACCAGCCTATCCATCAGATAATTTAAAGACTGAATATCAGGAAGCATCAGTAGATTGCTGTCTACATTCCTTCCCCCGATGATACACTTTCCTGTAATCATCATCAGCTTATCAGACACATATCCGAATTCCGCCATCGGGACAGTCATAATCCCGCCCAGCATATTCACGGAAAAAGCCGGTACAGATAAAGAAATTTCCATGTCGGCCAGCTTCGACAAAGAGAGTATGTAAGAAGATATGATAATATTACCAACCTCTGTCGACGCCGAAATTTCCATTTCACCCATTTGTTCATATCCGCTAATGTTTTCCTGAAGGACACATTGCAGAACTTCATTAATAAAATCCAGTTTCATTATGAACAGCATAACCCCGCTGACATCGCCGGTCATCTGTACAAGCACGCCGGATACGATCTCTTCCGGATGTCCCAGCAAGTCCACGGCCTCATTATAGCCAAGAATCTCTACTTTGGGAACCGTCATCTCAACCCCGGTCTTTAACAGACTCGACAACGCTGTAGCTGCATTTCCTGTTCCGATACTTCCGATTTCCCGCATCATATCTTTTGCGGTATCATCCATGTCTTCATAACGTGTAATTTTCATACTGCACCACCTCTCCCGTCTTTTTCACTATGAGCGCAGACCGTTAACCGTCTGCTCTATTTCATCTGATGTCTGAACCATCTTGAGCGCATAAGTATACGCCCTCGAAGCTACAACTGTATCTGATATTTCCTGAGCCATATCTGTATTAGACAATTCCAGATACCCGTCTAATACATTCGCCCCGTCCACACGGATCGGATTGCCGTTTTTAGGCACCGGGCTGAACTCTGTCGACCCGACAGACTCCATGCCGTTCGTATTCGCGAACGAAAAAACTCCCGGCCTTCCGGTCAGCTCACCGTTAATATATCGGATGGGATTCCCGTTTCCGTCAAGGACATATTTCTGCGCATCACTGAGCAGATAAAAATATCCGTCATTGTGCAGGGATACCGAGAAATTCCCGGCGCGTGTATAGGTAATCTCATTTGTCACCTGATTCCGGAGCATAAAAAATCCGTCCTGATCCAGTATCGCAAAATTAAATCCGCCTTCCGCCGCTCCCGTAACTCCATTTGATGAAAAATCTGTGTTGGTATGCTGCATACGGACGCCCGTACCCGTCGTGACTCTGTCCTGGCTATGCATGTTATAATACATTAAATCCATAAATACCGAACTTTTAGACTTATAACCCACTGTATTTACATTCGCTATATTGTTTGATATTACATTTAATTTATCCTGTTCTGTCATCATGCCTCTGGCACCTGAATAAAAAGAAGCATTCATCCGTTAATCACCTCCGCGTTATTCTCTATGTTGGTCCAATCTGCACAATCTTTGCCGCAAGCTGATCATACATTCTAAGCACCTGCGCAGCACTTTGCAGCGCCCGCTCTGTCGCCATCATCTGTGTATATTCCTTAATAACGTCTACATTAGAATCCTCTAAGAATTTTTGTCTCATAGGCGTATTCACGTCCCGGGGCGCTCCGGTTGCAACAAACATGTCGCCTGTTGTCTTCTCTAACTCTGTATCATAATCCTGGAAATCTACAACTCTTATCCTTCCGAAATACTGTCCATTCTCCTCTGACGTCAGATTTCCCAGTGAGTCGCAGGCGATCTTATCAGTCCCAAGATAAATCGGCCCGTTAGTTCCCAGGACACGGCCAACGCCGTCAAGATAAAGATACCCTTCATTGTCAAGAATAAAGGAACCATTTCTTGTATACGTGACTCCATTCCCTGACTGAACGGCAAAAAAGCCCTCGCCCTGAAGAGCAAAATCCAGTGTACTTGCGGTGGGATTCAGTCCCCCCTGCTTATAGCTCGTTACATTGCCGTCTCCGGTAACAATACAGTTCATCCGTCCGATTGGAGTCGGGTTGCTCTTATCTGTATTACCAATCCGGTATATCATCTCATCCTGAAATGTCGTCTGTGTAAAAGTATCCTGTCTGAACCCTGGTGTTGAAATATTGGCCATATTATTACCGATTACATTCAAGTTCCTTGTCTGTGTCAGCACACCCGACGCCAGATTATAGAATCCTTTAAACATGAGACCCCTCCTTTCCTTTTGCCCCTATATCCATTTCCTGCTGAAGATATTCTTTCAACTTGCGGATTGCATTTGCATGAATCTGCGAAATCCTCGGCTCACTTACTTCCATGACTGATGCAATCTCTTTCATATTTAATTCCTCTACATAGTAGAGGGAAATTACCAGTTTCTCTTTGTCCTTCAAAGCATCAATTCCGTCCTTCAAAACCTGGCGGAATTCATTTTCAAGATATTTTTCTTCCGGCTGCTTTGCAAAATCCAGTGAGAGAAGTGAAGACACTTTCTGTTTCTCCTGCGTTTCCTCCATCACCATATCAAGTGACAGCACCGAGGACAGATTCATCTTTCCCATAACCTCCTGAATCTTATCCGGCTTCATCCCCAGTTCTTTGGCAATCTCATCAATCGCCGGCATCAAACCGGTCTTTGCATACATCTCTGCTGCCTTGTCTTGTATCTCTTTAAAGCTTTTGCGCACCGTTCTCGGCACCCAATCCTGCTTTCTTGCTATATCTATTATCATTCCATGTATCCTTCGAGACACATATGTTTCAAACTTAGCGTTCTTTCCTGCGTCATATTTATCAAGAGCTTTCATCAACACGATAACTCCTTCATTTATAATGTCCTCCACCTGCGTAAACCCAAGATAGACATCCCGCATTTGAACCGCTATGCTCTTTACAATATACAGGTAACGGAGAGTAAGCTCTTTTTTTATCTCAGCACTGCCTGTCGTCTGATATAATGCAAGAAGCTCTTCATTTGTCCTGCTGTCTTCCATCAGCCCTCTCCCCTCCTTTTAATTCCCTACTTGGTTATATTTCCAATGGCCTGTATCTGCACATTGTTGGTAATCTCATGAAATGACAGAACATAAATTGACGGATAGAACTGCTCTAACATCCGATATACATACACACGGATCACCTGGCTGGTCAGGATGATCGGTTCCTGTGATAAATCATGGAACTTCTTCACAGCATTTCCAATCTGCATTACCACATTCTGCATCACATCCGGCGGCAATGCCATATAATATCCCTGCTCACCTTTTGTCAGGCTCGATACCATCATCTTCTCAAGATCTGCATCCAGTGTAAGTACCCGCATCTGCCCATCCCGGCAGAATTTACTGGTTATCGTTCTCTTAAGAGCGGTCCTTATATTCTCGATAATCGTAGTCATATCGCTTCCGGTCCCCGCCGCATCCGAGATTGTCTCCATAATCGTCTCCATATCTTTAATAGGAATACCCTCTTTTAAGAGACTTACTAAGATTTTCTGAAGCGTTCCATATGGAACTATCCCCGGAACCACTTCTTCTACAAGGCTTCCTGCCCTCTCCTTCAGACTGTCCGCCAGCTTCACTACCTCTTCCCTGTTAAGAAGCTCATGGGCATGCCTTCGGATTGTCTCAGAAAGATGTGTAACCATAACAGATAACGGGTCAATGACTGTATATCCGTAAATCTCCGCCATCTCCTTATTCTCCGGAAGAATCCATTTACTCGGAATACCATATGCCGGTTCAATCGTCTCGATTCCGTCAATCTCTCCGACCGGTTCATCAGGCTCAAGCGCCAGATAATGATCTACCAGAATCTCTCCGCGCTCAACTTCTTCGCCCTTAATCTTAATGACATACTGATTAGTAGTCAGACTGGAGCTGTCGCGCAGCCGCACAGAGGGCACGACAAATCCCATCTCCTGTGCATATTGTCTTCGGAAAATGACAATACGGTTGATCATCTTCCCGCCGCTTCCTTCATCCACAAGAGGAATCAGGCTATATCCGAATTCCATCTCAATTGGCTCAACGCCAATCAACGCATAGACATTGTTAATATCCCTGTAATACTCTTCTTCGCTCGGCTCTGCCGCTTCCGTATCCGGCGCGCTCAGCATACCCAGCTCCTGGGCTGCCGCTGCTTCTGCAACTTCTTTCATTCTTCCCTGCAGACGATATCCGGTAATCAAAAGCGCTGCCGCTAATATACCTAACTGAATCTTCGGCATTCCCGGTATCAGTATGAGAACTGCTAATACCGCACCGGTAAACATAATCGCCCTCGGCTGAGATTTGAACTGGCCGGAAACATCCTCATTAAGACTTCCTTCCGATACTGACCTAGTTACGATCATACCGGTTGCAGTGGATATCAGAAGCGCCGGTATCTGGGATACCAGACCGTCTCCTACCGTCGCAATCGAGTAAACGGAAAGCGCATCTTCAAGTGTCATGCCTGCCTGCACGATTCCGATAATAAATCCGCCGATCAGATTGACAAAGGTAATAATAATCGACATAATCGAATCACCTTTTACAATCTTCGTAGCGCCGTCCATAGCGCCATAAAAGTCTGATTCCCGCTGGATCTTCGAACGTCTTGCTTTTGCTTCGCCCTCTGTAATCAAGCCTGCGCTAAGGTCTGCATCGATTGCCATCTGCTTACCTGGCATAGCATCCAGCGTAAACCTGGCTGCAACCTCAGCGACACGCTCTGCACCTTTTGTAATAACGATAAATTGTACCAAAACGATGATAAAAAAGATTACAAAGCCGACGACAACATTCCCGCGCAGTACAAATGTACCGAATGCCTGAATCACCTGTCCGGACTGTCCCTGGTTCGTCAGGATGTTTCTTGTAGAAGATACGTTAAGTCCCAGACGAAATAACGTCGTAACAAGCAAAAGGGAAGGGAACGTAGACAATTCCAGCGGCTCCCTGATGTTCATGCTTATAATCAGAACAACCATAGAAACCGCGATATTTATAATAATTAATATGTCCATTAAAAACGGACTCAAAGGAATAATCAAAAGCAGGACAATGACAAGTACAAACACTGTCACTGCATTACTTAGTATTTTTTTCATGCTTTACTCCAACTTATTGTTCATCTTATAAACATAAACCAGAACTTCCGCTACCGCTCCGTAGTATTCCTGCGGTATCTCCTGTGATAAATCTGTGGAAGCATAAATTCCTCTGGCTAATGGCGGATTTTCAACCACGGCAACGCCGCTCTCCTCGGCAACCCGTACAATCCGAAGCGCCAACTCATCCTGTCCTTTTGCCAGAACAACCGGTGCGCCGTAAGAATCTGCATCATATTTCAATGCTACTGCAAAATGCGTAGGGTTACGGACAACTACGTCTGCCCCCGGCACAGCCTGCATCATACGCTGCCTTGCACGCTGATTCTGAATATTACGGATACGGCTCTTGATTTCAGGATTACCTTCTGTCTGCTTAAACTCTTCCTTGACCTCTTGCTTACTCATCTTGAGCTTGCGCTCATATTCCCACCACTGGTACATAAAATCCAGTGCGGCAATTGCAAGAAACGCTATGCATATCCGTATTACCAATGTCATCACCATCTCAAGCATATAGGCGCCCGATATGGTAATATCCATATCCATGGTTCTTACTACCTGAACCATATCATCGATCACTATGTTGTAAATCACAGCAATTAATATAATAATCTTCAGAATACTTTTAATTAAT
>Ga0224483_100111_pt1 | contig 20863 bp, 18 predicted proteins | sample hydfratestSal1_FD_181453 | JGI IMG/M metagenome (GOLD analysis project Ga0224483, IMG submission 181453) | Metatranscriptome of mouse feces microbial communities from Columbus University, Ohio, United States - Sal1 (Metagenome Metatranscriptome) ... | reverse complement strand
GTCTCAGACTGGTTTCCAGAATATCACACTTCCGACACTTTTTGCAGGCGTCCCGATCCCGCGGACGGCAGGAACACCGAAAATACAGAACCCGTCCCCACCTCTGAGGAGACCTTGATATATCCCTTCTGCGCCTGGATCATCTCGCGCGCCAGATACAGTCCGATCCCCACTCCCGGCTGCTCCTGCACAGCCATCCCCCTGTAAAATCTCCCAAAGATCTTACAGAGTTCTCCTTCCGGGATCCCGATCCCTGTATCACGGATATCCAGACGGATGAAGAATGGATACGCTTCCGCTCGGATCTCCACCCGGCCCCCTGCCGGCGTGTATTTCAGAGCGTTATCCACCAGGTTCCCCACAGCCTCCTGCGTCCATTTCATGTCAAAGACTGCCTCCAGGTCTGTCCGACCGATATGCAGATCCACACCGTTCTCACAGGCCTGCCCGGCATAGTCCTGACGGATCCGCTCCAACAGTCCGGACACTGCCGCTACACAGGGCTTGACATGGATGATCCCGCTCTCCATCCTGGAGAGCTTGACCAGCGACCGGATCAGAAAATCAAGCCTGTCCGCCTGTCCTTTCAGCGTATCCACCAGGTCAGGATCTTTTGTATCCGCTTCTTCCAGCAGCTCCGCGTACATCTTCAGGTTGGATATGGGCGTCAGCGTCTGATGCGCGATATCTGAGATCAGACCCTGCACCAAGTCCTTCTGCCGCTTCTGGCTCTCTACGGAGATCTGGCTGTCCTCCAGGAACCTTTTCAAACTGTTCTCCACAACAGAGATCATATCCTCCGATATCTCTGTACGATCCAGTTCACCCTGCCGCGCCTGCCGGATCATCTCCTCCAGACGGTCAAAGAGCTGTCTCTCCCGTCTCTCATAATACCACCGGCACGATCCCCCAACGGCCGCCGCCGCACAGACTGCGGCTAAGATCAGGACTGCATGACCCATGCGTAGCCAACTCCATATACTGTCTTGATATATCCTTCCTTTTTCCGCCCATCCTCCAGCTTGCCGCGCAGCCGTTTCATCGCCACTGTCAGGGCATGCTCATCCACAAACTCTGTCTCCCCGCTCCAGACACTGTCGATCAGATGGCTCCTCTTGACTGTGGCGCCCCGGTTTTCACATAAGATCCTCAATAACTTCTGCTCCGTGATGCTCAGCTCCAACGGCCTGCCATCCCGAAAAAAGCGCATATTCTCGAAATCCAGTTCCAACCCGCCCTGGATGAAATGCTCTCTGCGGTCGTCCCTGTCCCGCAGTTGCACCGCCACCCGCGCCCGGAGCACCATCAGACTGAATGGTTTTGTGATATAGTCGTCGGCTCCCGCCTCCAAGCCCATCACGATATCCAGTTCCGTGTCATTGACCGTCAGCAGGATGATCGGCATGGAGTACTCTCCACGTATCTCCCTGACAAGGTCGATCCCGTTTCCGTCCGGGAGATTCACATCCAACAAGATCAGATCTGTTTTCTGCTCTTTGAGCGCAGTCCGCGCCTCCCCGATCGTAAAACAGGGTATAAAGATATAGCCTTCCTGCCTCAGAGCGAGTCTGATCCCCTCATTCATTTTCCTGTCGTCTTCTACCACCATGATCCGGATCATCTGTTTCCTCCAAAGCATGCCCCATCGGGATAAAGCTTGTGTTTTTATCGATTCGATCTGATCAGCCTGCGCGCTGCCCGTCTCTGCTCTAAATGATAGATCTCCTGCACCTTCACCTTCCGTTTATGGGATTTGAGCACGGCAAGCCCCTGATTGTAGACTTTCCAGGCCGTGCCCACCGGCACCAGATGCCACATGGGATTCTGGCGGACCGGATCCCGCTCCTGCCCGCCGCAGCCCACGATCAGATTGTTTTTTACCGCATAGATCAGGTCGTTACAATTGCGTATATCATAGTCGATATCCGTATAGGCCGTGCCCACATACTGTTCCCTGTGTGAATCGGAGCCGCCGAATGCAGGTTTTTTATATTTCGCGGCCAGCTCTCTGGCCTTCCGATTGGATTCCGGGAGTTCACAGGTATTGAATGCCTCCACAAAATCAAACTGATGGATCAGCCCCTTATCTTTTTTCAGCTTTTCCGAACACATCGCGCTTAAGAATTTCGCGCCAAAGGGATGCGCCGGACCCAAGATCCCATCGTAACGGTGGACGATCTTGATCAGGAGCTGCACCGGGAGGCCGCGGACCTCCAGGATACGGAGCTTTAGATTATCCGGCATGACCACCAGTATATGACCTGCGTCGATCGTATCATACTCAACGCCCTTTAGGATCACGAAATCATCGTACTCATCTGTTTTCTTGCGGAGTTCTTTCCAGGCCCGGTATCCATTGTAAGTATTGTGATCTGTGACCAGCATACCGTCAAATCCTTTCTGCTTGAGTATGCGTATATAATCCTCTATATCGATCCTCCCGTCCAAAGAACCGTTCTTCGTATGACAATGCAGATCAAACCTCATGGCAGCTTTTCACTCCCTTCCCTCATCATCCAGGATATGATCCAGGAGCCGGAATCCTCCCGCCCCTGGAAATCTCCCTCTATCTATTGTCTACGCTTTGAGCATCTTTTCCAATGCTTTCATCATCCCGATGGTCACATCCCCGACCACCGCGATATCTTCCGCCTCAAAAGCATGGGGAAAATTATCTGAGAATATGATCTGAGAAGACGGCGGAAACTCGTCGTCCCCTTCCCATAAGATATACCGGACATAGTATCTCCCGATCAGGCATATTTCATAAGAAATGTCCCCAAGCTCCAGTTTTTTCCCTTTCATGCGCTCTAAGACTTTCGCAAAGCGGTCCAGCTTATTGCCAAATCCATACGCCAGGCGCAGGATACAGCGGCCGTGGAACTGTTTCTGGTATACATTCCCCCAGGGCATGTCGCTGTAAGCGACGAAATTCCCGCTGGGAAAGGAATCCTCGCCCTTGAGCAGATAGCGGATGACTAAGATCTTCGCCGCGATCATGTCCTCCAGCGGATAGTATCCCATGTCGTCCTCCTGATGGGTCACCTGGAAATCCGGCCAGGTGACCGCATAGACACTGCCCAAAAACTCCACCTGGAAACTCTTTGCCGCCTCGTCATAAACGATCCGCAGCCGCTGCGCGATCTCCTGGGGATCGGCTTTCTCGTATAGAGACAGATAATGCTCCCAGGGCAGCCTCTCTTTATTATCCTTTCCGTATGGAAATCTGTCCTCAGCTGTATTCTCCATTTTCTATATTCTCCTTATCCTTTTAATGCCTCTACAGAAGGGAATAATGTGCTGTCTGTATGCGGCAGGAAACATGCGCCTATGAATTCATCCATATAAGTCGGCACCGTACTCAATTCCATGTAAGTCATATTCCCTGCGACCTCATAGACCTTCCGTTCAGATTCTGTGGACAACAGCATCGCATAGGCTCCGGCCAGGGATGAGTTCCCCACATAGTGGAATTTTTCCAGAGGGATATCCGGGAACATACCGATATTTACAGCGTTTTGCATGTTGATCCCGCTGCCGATACCGCCTGCTACATACACATTCTCGATCATAGAGACGTCAAAATCCAGAGAATTGATCATCGTCCGGATCGCGGAGAAGATCGCACCTTTTGCACGGATGAAGTTGTCGATATCCACCTCGGTGATCTCCACGTCCTTTACAGATCCGGCTTCCTCCTCAAATGCGAGGACATAGCTGCCGATCCCGTATTCGTCGTGTTTGATCCGTTTCCCTTCGCGGACGAATTTTCCCTTGGGGTTGATGATCCCCGCCAGATAAAGCTCACTGATCACGTCGATGATCCCGGACCCGCACAGGCCGATCGGTTTTTCACCCTCGTCGCCGATGATCTTGTATGTGGGCTCCATCGTCTCCTTATCGATCGTGCAGGCTTCGATCGCGCCGTCCGTGGCACGCATCCCACAGCTGATATCGCCGCCTTCAAAGGCCGGACCCGCGGAACATGCGCAGCTCATGAGGAAATCTGAGTTCCCGAATACCAGCTCTCCATTTGTACCCAGATCGATGAACAGTGAAAATTCCGGCTTGTTCCAGATCATGCTCACAAATGCCCCCGCTGTGATATCTCCGCCCACGTAACTGCCGATGTTCGGCGCCACGATGATATGTGCGTCCGGGTTCACATCGATTCCCAGATCCGACGCGAAAAGGGAATTGGTCTTGAAGAACGCCGGGATATAGGGTTCCATACGCAGAGGATCCGCGTTGATCCCGGCAAACAGATGATTCATGGTGCTGTTCCCCGCGATACACATACGATAGATCTGCTGTTTTGGAAGATCGATGCTGGCGCACATCTCCTGTATCAGGGGATTGATCGTCTCCTCGATCACGGCTCTCTGCAGACGCTCATGACCTCCTGGCTTCTGGGACTCGATGATCCGGTTGATCACGTCCGCACCGTAGCGGATCTGTCCATTCCCGGAGGATGCCTTCGCCAGTACCTCGCCTGTCTCCATGTTGATGATCAATGCGGAGACTGTCGTCGTCCCGATGTCGATCGCCAGACCCGCGATCACCACGTCTTTATCCTTCGGGAAGATGTCGTACACAAACATATCATCCGCCGTGGTGCGGATCACACATTTTACGATAAAATCGCTCTCCCTGAGTACATCCGGCATTTTCAGCAGCACGGAATAGGGGATGCGCACCCGCTTCAGATTCACATATTTGCGCAGAGCACGGGAGAGACGCTCATTATCCGGCATGGTGTCATCCAAAGTCGGCGGATCCATGGACACTTCCACCACATCCAGACTATTGCTCAATTCTATACCAGCCAGTTCTATGCTCTCTTTCGTATGCTCGAAGATCTTGATCTCGTCTTTTGAACTCAGGTCGGCCACCTTCATCCGACTCTTGAAAGCAGAAGCGATATCCGGGACCATGACTTCCACGTCCTGGGTCAGTTCGCTGACACAGGCAAGCCTCCAGCCCTGATCGTATTCTTCATCTGTGATATGGCGGGTCTTCTTGGATTCCATTTGGCCATCCAACAATTTGATCTTACATTTACCACAGGAAGCATTCCCCGAGCATGGCGCATCGATCACCACATTGGACTTCTGGGCTAATTCCAGAAGAGTCTCACCTTCTGTTGCATAGTTTTCTACCTGACTACCATCTTCAAATTTAAATGTCACCTTATACATTGATGAAATCTCCTTTATCTTTTTGAGTCCGGAAATCTCCGCCCACTTAATTTCCGCATGCATTTTACTTTAAAAATCCACCGCCGAGTAGACGGCATAAATTCAGGAATGCCCAATGCGCCCGCACAACTTTCATGTATGTTGGCGTGTCCGCCGCCGGGCGCATGAAGGTTTTCTTTAAAAGTTCGCCGCCGAGTAGGCGGCATAAATCCAGGGATGCCCAATGCGCCCGCACAACTTTCATGTATGTTGGCGTGTCCGCCGTCGGGCGCATGAAGGTTTATTAAAAAAGGTGGAGGAAATAGGGACACGTCCACCTTTTCTCTCCACCTCTTAGAAATCAATTACACAGCCTTACAGCCGTGCAGGCAATCCATATTAGATTATCTTACAGTTCAAGATAAGAATCTGCATACAGTGTATTATCCAGAAGGATATCAGCAGATTTAACAGCTTCCATCAGCCTTGCGTCACACGGATTCACGATCGCGGATGTCAGACCCATAGCCATACACATAGCGACCATCGTAGAATCCATGATCGGACGCATGTTCTTCGGCATACCGTTTGAAACGTTGGACAGACCGCCTGTTGAATTCAAGCCCATCTCTGAGAACTGACGGATAGATTCCATGATCGCTTTCTGCTGATCCTGCATTCCCTTAGCAACCAGGAATAACGGATCGAACCACAGATCTTCTGCTTCCATACCCAGAGTCATGCCGTGCTCCAGCATCTGCTGGCAGAATGCCATACGCTCATCAACGTCTGCCGGAACGCTTCCTGCTGAACAAAGAGCGATAACGATAGCGTCGTTAGCAGCTGCAAGGTCGATGTAGCTGAGCCTGTCACCAGCATCTGCAGAGTTTACGATCGGTTTGCCCTTAGACCTGTTGTATACGGAGATACCAGCTTCGATAGCAGCTTTATTTGCTGTATCCAGTGCCAGAGGAACATTGTCAAATTTGCTCTGGATCTCTGTTACAGCCCATTTCATCAGTTCTTCGCCATCGTTCTCAGCCGGTCCGATGTTTACATCAATATAAGTAGCGCCGGCATTCAGCTGTTCTTCTGCCCTTTTCAGGATCGGACCTGGATCCCTTTTTGCCATTGCTTCTTTTATAGCGGGGGAAATACAGTGGATCCTCTCACCGATCACGATAAATTTTGCCATATTACTTCTCCTTTTATATATAAATAATGAATCTAGATTTTTTGATCACAGATGACTATGCCATTTCTTTCAGGAACTTCACAAGCTGTGTTGCTTCGTTCGGAGCTACGATAATCTCCCAATCCGGAAGTTTTGCTTCCAGGTCGCCCTTCAGTACGGCAACTTTACCCGGGATGACCAGCTTGCGGCATGTCAGTTTGTCTTTCACCTGTTCTTCGATGAACTTAGCGATCGTACCAGAGGACAGCTTACCAGCAGCCCATGCTGTCAGTACGGACATTCCGCCTGCGTCACTGATCAGAAGGTTGCAAGGAACGCCAGACCTCTCCAATTCGCCGGAAACAACGAAGTATGTAAGAGCAAAGTCTACAGTCGTCAGGCACAGAGATGCCTCATCAGCACCGTTGATCGGGTAGATACCTGGCTCAACAGTCATTGGTTTCTGCGGATCTGTGAATACGTTCTGACGCAGGCCGTACAGAGGCAGAGCCTGATCATAGTCCATATCCTGCAGAACGATGATGGAACCATATTTCATTGTAAACAGGGCAGCAAGAGCTTCCTGCAGATATTTGTCGTCTTTTGCCAGTTTGGCAACCTTAACGATAGACGGATAACCGCATGTACGGTCGCCGTCCTTGATTGCAGCACGCCTTAACTGTACAGCGTTTGCGAATGTAGTCTTAACGTCAGCGCCTGTTACGTCAACGACCAGATTCTTGTTTCCAAGCCCTTCCAGTTTTGCAAGAGTGTCATAAATCTCATTCATGTCGGCTCCGCTCACGCCCAATACAACGCCAGCTTCTGTAGCCACTGCGTTCATAGCCTCAGCATTTGCAGCAGTCGCGCCGTTCAATACCGGTTTTCCATCCTTGCAGATATCCAGAGCAGCTTTTGCAACTGCTTCATCTGTACATTCCAGTACCAGAGTCCTGCCTGTAGCAGCAGCTTTCTTAACGATATCCAGGTACTTGTCCTGTCCGTCTTCTGCGCTGTAGTTCACATAAATGAGCTCTACATACATTCTCTCACCGATACGCTCATAGTCAACCTTCTTCAGGCCTTCTAATTTTGCATCGATCGTTGCATCGTCCATGCATGAGCAAAGAGCTACCGCATACCTTGGACGGCTTACGAATGTTTTCTCATGCCTGTAAAGTACAGTCTCACCACCTAATGTATATTCTGCATCGCCTGCTCCGATCTTGATCGTCTTCATTGGAGGTGCAGTTGCATCAGCCAATGTAGCCAGAGCTTCTTCGGACATATGCGGGCACGCAGAGATATCAACAGCCCCCTGAGCAACTTTCATAGAGAAAGCCATACAGGTTGGAGACCCACATTCCTTACAGTTTTTCTTTGGTGTCATCTTAAAAATTTGAATACCTGTCAGCGCCATTCTTCTTTATCCTCCTATTTTTCCTATTACACTAATTCTTTAATCATTTTCGCGATCGTTGCAACAGACTGAGGATGTCTCAGGATCACGGCATTAGATCCAGATACCAGGTCAGATGCAGCAGTCATGATCTCCATGCCGATACCTCTCTCTTCCCTGGGACCCCATTCCGGGAAATCCTCTTCAGAAGCAACAGCTTCTTTTACATTCCAAGAATCATTTGCTACCGGTGTAATAATAGGCATCTGAAGTGTTGCATCATCCTGAGACAATGCGGCGCCTCTGATACGATCCATGGCAGATACCACGTATTCATATCCGTATCCAACAGCAGCAGTACCAACATCCATCATGATCTTATCTGCTTTAACGCCCAACTGTGTGCTGATAACGTTCAACTGTTTTGCCAAGTTGATATCTACGGCAGACTCAGCGCCCATGTTCAAGCCATAAGCCAGTCCTACAGAAGCGCCAACTGCTTTGTAGTTCTCTTCTTTTGCAGACATGATCAGAGCATTTGTACCCTGGCATGCTTCTGCAACCTTCGGGAGAAGGGCAGCATCTTTTTCTACGTTTGAACAGCCTTTTACTACCAGCGGGCAGTCAACAGCTGCAACAACATCTTTTACAATAGCAACAAGATCCTCAACAGATTTGTTATCTCCATTCGGATCTCCGCCAACTAATGTCAATACTACGAAATCAACGCCTTCCATTTCAGATGCTTTCTTAGCCATATCAGCTACTGAAGCACATCCATCATAGTAAGCTTTGATCCCAGGAACAGTATCATCGATACCATTGTCTGTGATCTCTACACCTACTTTTGGTGCATTTTCGATGTCGCCATCAAAAGTATAGAACGGAAGTACGCTTTCTCCACCCAGCGCGATAGCTTTGTCACCTGTGCCGATCGTGACAGTGTTGATCTTTGCAGAAAATTTTTGTGGTTTTTGATTAAACGGCATTTTTGATTTAGCCTCCTTATTAAAATATTCTATCTATTGACCAGTCTGCCTGCCAAAGGCAGGCAGAACTAATCTGTTACATTAATGGATCCATGCCCAGTGCCGGATGATTCTTTTCCTGCAGGAATGTGTACAGTGTTTCCGGATCTTCAGCGATCGTCTCATCACCGATCATGTCAGTGAAGTTGTCGATGCCGTACATTTCTTTTGCAGTAGCGTTCAGTCTCTCAGCAACAAAGTCTTTCAGCTCTTTCGGCATCCATACGATACGCTCTAAGCCGCCCTCAGCTGCCATGAATTTCTTAGAGGAGATGAAGTGTTTACCATGTCCCATGAACCCAGGAGTCTGCACACCACCACCTGTCATAGAAGCCATCTCTGAGAAAGTCATACCCAGAGGTGTAGCGCCTGCGTACTCACGGTTAGCGATAGCCACACCATTTGACATCGGCTCGATACCACAGATACACTCGAAGCATCCACAGGATGTCATCGGGTCTTCCATGATGGAGTACAATGTAACCTTCTCCAGTGCGCCCATAGAGTATTTCTTAACAGCAGTATTTACGGATTCGTAAGCGCCCAGTTTCTCGTCGATCACACCTTCTTTGGTGATGATCTGGCAAGCGCCTTCCGGCTCCAGCTCGTTGGTCGCTTTTGCATCCAGCCATGAAACGGCACCGCACAGGCCGAGTCTCTCCGGTGTTACCACACATACGTGTGACGGTGAGAATGCCTGGCACAGGATACAGCTGTAGTATACGTCTACAGATTCGTCTGTGAGGCTCAAGAGTCTCTCATCACGTTTCTCGAATACGTTGAACACGAGACCATGACGCAGCTCTTTACAATCCTCTGGATTAGTATAGATCTTAACCTGGCATCTGTCAACAACTGCTTCGTAATCATTCTTAACTTTCGCATAGAGGATCTCGCCAAGGTGTTTTGCACGGAACCCAGCATTGAAAGCGTCCTTGCTGATACGGATACGGATCATATCCCTCTGGCCTGTATGCATGATGCCTTCACCACCGTTGATGTAAGTATGGAACTTACGCTCGATAACGGATTCGAAGTCTGTCTGCATCTTCTTGCCGCCTACTTCAACAACAAAGCCGATGTTGTGCTTGCTGCCCACTTCAAACTCATCGATGTCTGGACCGATCAGTTCGATCTTATGGTCTTCGATCTCAGCGACTTCCTTCGTCTGTACGAGCTCGAAGCAGTCAACCCTGGAGCCGTCGAACTCTACCTGCATGTCGCCCCTGCGGATGATCTCGCCTTCGAAAGCGGAAGCGTAGGATACAGGGATGTCGATATGTGTGATCTTGATCTTGATATCACGTGCTTCAAGGGAAGCAGCGTTGAACTTGGATACATCTTCCAGTCTGATCAGGCTCTTCGGTACTTTAACGCCGTTTGCGTAATCCATGTCGTTGGTCACTACCGGGAAGCCGAGTGCGATCGCGCCTGCACCACAAGCTACGATCACGTCATCCAATGGCTTGAATGCGTTTACGAATGCCGGTACACGCTCGAATGTATATTTCATCAGGTTCGCAGCATCGCCTGGCTGGATGTTACCGAAGATCAATGCAGCACGCAGAGCTACGGATACTACATGGATAACGGATGTCACGTCTTTACCCAGCGGGATGACACGTACGTTCGCGCCAGTCTTCATGCCGACTTCTGCAACCTGGTCGATGATCCCACCTACCAATGTTACGAGGATACCCTGTTCCTGATAGCTCTTTACAAGGTCAGCGCCTTCCTGGGCTGTCGGAGCGGAGCCAAGGATGACAGCTACGCCTGGGATATCGCCTGTTACCAGCGGCACACCCAGTTCACGGATGATCGCATCTGCAAGATGGCCATAGCATGGCTCTGCATAAGGAGCTGCACCATCGATGTATTTCAGGGCTTCGATAAATTCTGCGCAGAGAGCTGTCGCAACACCTGACATGAAAGCATCATTCAGTCTTCTTTCCCTTGTCATCAGGCCCTTTACAACGCCCATAGCGTCCTTGATATCTTTCAGGGTCTTGATCTTCGTGCCTGTTACAGCGTTGTAGCAGGGAAGACCATAAGCTGTATCCGGGAAGCCTACGGCTTTGTCTTCGCCATGCTGTGCGATCGCACTATTTACAGCATCTTCCGTGAGCTTATATACTGCATCATTTCCATTAAAAACGGTATCAAATAATAGCACTTTTTATTTACCTCCTAATTATGATCATTGATGATCGATTTTTTCTTTGATTGCCTGGATCTCTTTCACCACATCTTGACTAAAGTCAAAAGGGGACTTGCCCTGGCGGTCGGCATCCATCACGTCTGTGTTGTAATGGATCATACCCAACAGGTCTTCCGGAGGGATCTTCGCCTGGATAAAAGCTTCGTCTTCCGGTCCCCGCACTTTGTTGGCGACCACGCGCACCTGCTTTACACCCAGATCATGCGCCAGACGCTTCACATTCTTATAAGTCTGCACGCTCCTGGCTCCCGGTTCAATGACTACGATAAACTGTTCCATGCTCTCTGTGGTCCCCCTGCCCAGATGCTCCAGGCCGGCTTCCATATCCAAGATCACAATGTCATCCCGGTGCAGCACCATATTATTGATGATCCGCTTGAGCATCACATGTTCCGGGCAGACACAGCCGCCGCCCCCGGTCTCCACCGTACCCAATACCAGCAGCTTCACACCATTGCACACTTTTCCGTAAGTGTCCGGGATGTCATCTACTTTTGGGTTCACACGATAGAATTGATTGTCCGGGCCAGCTCCCGTGCGTTCCTCTACCAGTTTACGCATCCTGGAGATGGGGACGATAGAGTCCAATGTCTCTTCATCAAACCCCAATGCCAATCCAAGATTTGCATCCGGATCCACATCTGCGGCCAGCACCTTCCTGCCTTCCTCTGCGTAGAGTCTGGCTAACGTAGCCGCGAAAGTCGTTTTACCCACTCCGCCTTTTCCGGTAATCGCAATCTTCATATATCCCTCCATTTATACGCATCTGATCTGCTTTTTAAAGATCTTAGATACCTATAGCTGTCCTCTTCTCTTCAATCTTCTCAATCATCAAGTCACCTAATTTATCAATGTCTGTTTCAACTGTATAGCAAGCCTCTACCCAGTCTTTAACACCACCTGTGAGCAGACCCGTTATCTCTGATGAACCAGAAGCATACGGTTCTACACCAAGGTATGTATCAAGACCAGAAGCAACTACGTAGTTACCGATGGATACAGCTTTCTCAGACATCCACTCAGGCGCACATCCTACTACAGGAAGCTGTGAGATGTTCAATCCAGAATCCTTAGAAAGCTCAGCAGCCAGGATCAGCATACGGCTGATATCTACGCAGGAACCCATGTGGAGTACAGGCGGGATATCTGCCAGTTCACAAACCCTCTTCAGACCAGCACCGCAGAGATCTTTCGCACGTTTGTCCATAAGACCAGCTTTTGCTGCTGCCTGAGCTGAACATCCGGATACGATAAGAACGATATCATTTGCGATCAGTTTCTTCATCAGACTGATATGCGCAGCATCCGGGCGTACTTTCGGGTTGTTACATCCTACCATAGCGACTGCACCGCGGAGAACACCAGATACGATACATTCGATCAGAGGTTTCGTTGTTCCCAGTTCGTCTACCTGAGCGTTTGTAACACCGTCAAGTTTCTTAACGATCTGCTCTACGGAGTAACCAACAGTCGCTTTCTGTTTCAGATCTGGAATATGTACCAGTTCTTTCTTCCTGTTCGGGAAGTTCTCGATTGCAGCTTTTACGATAGCTTTTGCGTTCTCGCCTGCTGTCTGAGAATTGAACCTGATAAATTCAGATTCCGGCATCTGTGCGATCGGTGATGTTGTGATGAATTTTGTATGGAAGCATTTGCTCAACGGGCCAAGTGCTGGGAAGATACACTGTACGTCTACGACGATCGCTTCACAAGCGCCTGTCAGTACAACGTTTTCCTGCTGCAGGAAGTTACCAGCCATCGGGATCCCACGACGCATCGCTACTTCGTTTGATGTACAGCATACACCAGAAACTGTGATGCCCTGAGCGCCTTTTTCTTTAGCGTAAGCGATCATTTCCGGATCGTCTGCGTATTCACAGATCATCTCAGAAAGTGACGGATCATGGCCATGTACAACGATGTTTACGTTCTCTTCGACCATAACGCCTAAGTTAGCTTCTGTTTCCATTTCCATAGGTGTTCCGAAGAGTACGTCAGAGAATTCTGTACCCATCATGGAACCGCCCCATCCATCGCAGAGACCTGCGCGGAGTGCCTGACGGATCAGAGCTTCCGGTTTAGAAGAACATCCCATATGTGTCATATGAAGGGATGTAGCAACTTCCCTGTCGATCGCGCGCGGTGCGATCTCTTCTCTCTCCCAGATCTCCTGTGTATGCTGTGGAGCTCTCTTTAAGAATCTCTGGGTCCCGAATGGTTTACCATATTCCATAAGACCTACTTCTGCAACTTCATGAGCCAGATCGTAGATGTCTTTTCCTTCTGTCTCGATATCCCACTCTTTTGCGATACGGATCAGTTTCTCAGGATCTTTTACTTTGTAGTTTCCGTCTGCTGCTGATTCGTACAGTGTATGGCAGATCTCACGTCCATGATCAGAATGGGTCGCAGCGCCGCCTGCTGTAAATTTCAGATAGTTCCTACCAACGATACCGTGGATATCACATCCGCAGATACCTCTCGGAGCTTTTGCAGTTATACGGCAGGGTCCCATAGAACAGATCCTACAGCATGCACCAGATTCACCAAATTTACAGTGGGGTGTCTGATTTTTAACGCGCATCTGCCATGAATCAGCACCAACCTTTGCACCAGTCTCCAGCAACCGCTCGGTAGCCGCTTCAAATTCCTCCACTGTGGTTAACTTGAACTCACTCATTAATAAACCTCCTTAAAAAAATTGTGGCATCCTCATATAAATATTAATCCTTCCAGAGTGCTATACCCCCTGGACCCTCTCCTTGTATTTTAGAGGGTGAAGTGCCTCTCGCTTTACAAATGCAGTTTCTGTACGATCTCCCGGACAGCCTGTTTCACTGGCGAATCATCCGGAAGCTGTACGGTGGGCTTTCCCTCACAGTCGTATTCAAAGACCGCGTCGTCCTGGGGAACGACCCCCAGCAGCTCAAGCCCCTGCTTCTCAATCTCTTCCCGGGTCCCATCGTTCAATACGCCTTTGGGCGCCCGGTTGACGATCAGGCCGATGGTCTTCGGCTTCATGCCGCAGTCCCTGATGAGCTGAGCGATCCGCCCAACAGCCTGCACGCCTCTTCTGGAACAGTCACTGACCAGGATCGCTGTCTCCATGCTGGGCAGGATCCCACGGCTGATATGTTCCATCCCTGCCTCATTATCCACGATGATGATCGGATAACTATTCTGGCATCTGGCCAGCTGCGACTGCAGGAGACCATTCACAAAACAGTAACATCCCTTTCCCTGCGTGCGTCCCATGACCAGCATATCAAAATCATCATCTTCGATCACGGCATTGCGGAACTGGATCTCCGCATAATCCGCTTTGGACATACTCGGCGGGATGGGACTGTCCTTCGCCATCTCTGCCTGCGCGATCTCCTCCCTGATATCCCCCAGGGTCTTCTCCACTTCCACACCTAAAACTTCGTTCAGGTTAGAATTGGCATCCGCATCCACAGCCAGGATCGGACCTTTCCCCATTTCGCCGAGGTGCTGGATGATCAACCCGCATAACGTTGTCTTTCCTACCCCGCCTTTACCGGCAACTGCGATCACATGTGCCATCAGGTTACCTCCAAAATCTTTTTGTTCTGTAAAACTGTCAACTATTCAATCCTACTTCCTTCATAGTCACAAACAATGCACAAGGCTGTGACTGATCCGCATCTATCCTACGGATTCCACTTCTACTATACTATTGGCAAGATCCACCATCCGGATAACGCCCTGCACCTTCTTCTCATCACCCATGATATCACGGATGGTCAGAGTGTCCGCATCCACATCGATCCGGCTGACGTTCTTAAATATCGTGCTTCCGTCCTGTTTTCTGATAACTGTAGCCAAACACATGCTTTATGCCTCCTTTATCTGCTCTTTCACCAATGTCAGGGCCAGACTAAAACGCATATTCGCTTTCTGGAAATCCGCCACCCCGTCCCGGATGGTCTTGGCTGCATCCAGCAGATCCATTTTTTCCAGGTTGTCTGCCATCTGGTCAAGTTCTGCCGCATGGTGTTCATTGTGCTGCACCATATAGGCCAGCAACGCTACTGTCTCATTTTTGCAATCCCCGCAGGCGCCTTCACCATCATGGTGGTGTCCGCAGTGTTCATGATCAGGGTCATGGCTGTGAGGGCATCCATGCTCCCCATGGCCATGGGAGACCACATTGCCATTTTCATCTTTGATCAAATGCATAATCCCGCTCCTTTCCATAAACATTCTGGCTTCTACAGAAACCGCATGGGAGACCTTGTCTAACATGGTCCCACCAAGTAATTGTAATTATACAACCATATCAAAGATTTTTCAAGGAAATTTTAATGAATTTTTTATAAAAATCACAAGCCGTCCCTGGTAATTTCAGGACAATTTTGTGCAAAACACCCGAAGAATGCACAAGATTACCAATTTTTCCTTTTCTCTTTCCCTGTGGGGCTGCCAAAAAATGTTTTAAGGGCCCGCGCCCCTTGGGCGGACATGGATTTATTATTTTTGTAATACTTTTCTTGCATTAACTTCACATTTATATGGTATACTCCACCAATGTTTTTGTATACCATCGGATCATCGATCCCGGTTTAGATATGGAGGTCTACGACAATGATGACGACATTCTCAACAAACACAGTCAGATTGAATTCTGGAGCCGAGATGCCCCTCCTGGGACTCGGCGTATATAAAGCAACCGGCGAACGGGAAGTCGAACGCGCGATCAACTGGGCGGTGGAGGCCGGCTACCGGCTCATCGACACCGCTTCCGCTTATAAAAACGAGGACGGCGTGGGCCGGGGCATCCAGGGATGCCAGATCCCGCGCGCGGACCTGTTCATCACCACCAAGATCTGGAACAACGCCCAGCGTCTGGGCGATGTGGAGGGTTCTTTTTCCAGGAGCCTGGAGCGCCTGATGACCGACTATGTGGATCTGTACCTGATCCACTGGCCCGTCCCCGGCTGTTACCTGAGCACCTGGAAGGAACTGGAGACCCTCTATAAACAAGGACGTGCCCGTTCCATCGGCGTGAGCAACTTCGAGATCCGCCACCTGGAAGAACTGGCCAGTATATCCAACATCACACCCGCTGTGAACCAGATCGAGTTCCATCCCTACTGGTACCAGAAGAAACTGGTGGATTACTGCCTCTCCAGAGGGATCGCCGTCCAGGCGTATGCACCCCTGGCGCGGGGCGCTTACCTGGACGACGATGTGATCTGCATCCTGGCCACCAAGTACGGAAAGACCCCTGCCCAGATCGGACTGCGCTGGATCTTGCAAAAAGGCGTGGCCGTCATCCCAAAATCCACCCAAGAAGAGCGGATCATCAGCAACGGGGAGATCTTCGACTTCGTATTGGAGGAGGAGGATATGGACGCCATCGACCAGCTCAACCGGGACTTCCGCAGCGCGTCCATCCCGGATGATCTGCGCGACGTGGCCTTTTAGATTTTTTTCAGACCTATTTCAGACCCTCCTGGCCTGTCATTCCCATGGCAGGGCGGGAGACTCTACTTTCTTATCCCGCAGCATCAGATCGTTGACCGCATCCGCGGCCGGTTTATCCTCGAAGAGGACTTTACACACTTCCGTGACGATCGGCATCTCGATCCCATATTTTTCCGCAAGGCCCTTGGCCGCTTTCGCCGAGTACACGCCCTCCACCACCATCTGGACCTCTCTCATCGCCTCCTCCATGGTCTTCCCCTGTCCGATCAGGAAACCCGCTTTCCGGTTGCGGCTGTGTCCGCTGGCGCAGGTGACGATCAGATCCCCCATACCGGAAAGGCCGTAGAAAGTCTCCATCTTCGCCCCCATCTGCACGCCCAGACGACAGATCTCAGCCACACCGCGGGTGATCAGGGCCGCTTTCGTATTGTCCCCATAACCCAGACCATCCGCAGTCCCAGCCGCCAGGGCGATGACATTTTTTAAAGCCGCGCCCAGCTCCACGCCCAGCATATCCGGTGTGGTGTACACCCGGAACACCGGGCTCATGAAGATGGACTGCAGATATTCCGCCGTCTCCCGCGTCCCGGCGCTGACTACACAGGTGGTGGGGATCCGCCGCCCCACTTCCTCCGCATGGCTGGGTCCGGATAACACGGCCACATCCGCCTGGGGGATCTCCGCCTCAATGATCTCACTCAAGGTCATCAGGCTCCCCTCTTCCACGCCCTTGGCCACGTTCACGATCCGCTGGCCTTTTTCCACATAGCCGCTGATCTTATGGGCCGTCTCCCTGGTAAATGGCGACGGGACAGCCAGCACGACCACGTCCCGGCCCCGCACAGACCCTTCCAGATCCCCTGTGAAAGTGATCGCCTCCGAGATCTTCACCCCGGGCAGTTTCGTCTCATGCTCATGGGTCCGCTGCAGCATCTCGACCTCATCCTCCAATGCAGACCACACCTGCACCTGATGCCCGTTATCCTCCAAAAGGATAGCCAGCGCCGTTCCCCAGCTCCCCGCGCCCAATACACTGATCTTTGCCATATCAACCCTCCTTTGAAAATGTAATCTTATTTTCAGTCCCCGCAAGTAATCTCTTGATATTTTCCCGATGCCGCCAGATGGCCAGGAGCATCAGCGCTCCCATCAGAGCATAGAGCTCCAGACGTCCACGAAGATCCAGACCGTAGTATCCCATCCGCCCGAAGATGACCGTGCCCACGAACACCACAAGATAACTGGCCAGGGAGCACAGCGACACGTAGTGAGAGAGGAAAAAAAAGGTAAAAAATACCACCGCCGCGATCAAAAAGAGCTTCCAGTCGAAAGCAAGGATCATGCCCACCGACGCCGCGATGCCTTTCCCCCCTTTAAAACCCATCGTCACCGGAAAATTATGTCCCAGGATACATCCCGCCGCCCCGTACAGGACCAGCAGGGACATCTCCCCTCCGTGACTCTCTTTAAATAAAACACGGATCACACACACAGCCAGCACACATTTTAGACAATCGCACAGCAGTGTGATCGCCGCCGCTTTTTTCCCCATTGTACGCAGAGCATTTGTGGTGCCTGCGTTGCCGCTCCCATGCTCCCGGATGTCCATGTGATGGGCTTTCCCGAGAAAATAGGATGTCTGGAACAGACCGAACACATACCCGATGGCCAAACAAACAATACGGATCATCCCTTCATCTCCTTACGCTCCCTGACAATAAACCGAAGAGGCGTCCCCTCGAACCCGAACGCATCCCGGATACGGTTTTCCAGATACCTGGTATACGAAAAATGCATCAGCTTCTTGCTGTTTACAAAAAACACGAACGTGGGCGGCTTCACCGACACCTGGGTCATATAGAAGATCTTCAGCCGCTTGCCTTTATCCGAGGGGGGCTGGTGCAAGGCCATGGCTTCTGTGAGGATCTCGTTGAGCACACCGGTCTGCACCCGCAGGGCATGATTTTGGATCACAGCATCGATCGTCTCGAACATCCGCGGGATCCTCTGTCCGGTCTTTGCGGATACAAATAAAAGCTTGGCATACGGCATGAATGACAACACGCCCCGGACTTTATCCGTGTAACGATAGATTGTCTTATCATCCTTCTCCACCAGATCCCACTTGTTCACCAGGATGATCACGCCCTTGCCTTTCTCATGGGCGATACCCGCGATCTTCGCGTCCTGCTCAGTGACACCCTCATTGGCATCGATCATCACCAGCACCACATCCGCCCGCTCCACCGCAGTCACGGCCCGTATCACGCTGTAACGCTCCAACTCTTCCTTGACCTTATTCTTCCTGCGCAGGCCCGCTGTGTCAATGAACACATAGTCCTGTCCATTCCAATTTACCCGTGTATCCACCGCATCCCGGGTGGTCCCGGCGATATCGGATACGATGACCCGCTCCTGCCCCAAGATCTTATTTATAATAGAAGACTTCCCCACATTAGGCTTTCCTATGATCGCGATATGGGGGATCTCATGGTCCTCCTCTTCCCCGGCATCCTCCGGGAAAGACTCCACGATCCGATCCAGCAGTTCCCCCAGGCCCAGTTTGCCCGAAGCAGAGATCGGCAGCGGATCGCCCATCCCCAGATTGTAAAATTCATAGACATCCATATCAAATTTCTGGTTGTCCACTTTGTTGACCGCCAAGATCACAGGCTTTTTGCTCCGGCGCAGCATATCCGCCACTTTAGAATCCGCATCCACAAGCCCCTGGCGCACATCCGTCAAAAATAGGATCACGTCCGCCGTATCAATGGCGATCTGCGCCTGCTCCCGCATCTGTGACAAGATGATATCGCCGCTCTCCGGCTCGATCCCGCCTGTGTCGATCATCGTGAAACGCTTGTCCAGCCATTCCACGTCCACATAGATACGGTCCCGGGTCACCCCCGGCGTTTCCTGTACGATTGATATCCTTCTGCCGGCCAGTGCGTTAAACAGTGTGGATTTCCCCACATTCGGCCTCCCCACAATGGCCACGATCGGTTTGCTCATATATCTGTCTCCTTTTATGCTTTCCATTTCCCGGCGGCTGCAGCACCGCCTGTATCAGATCCTCCCCGGATGGATCCACCACGGACACCGGGATCTTCAAACGCCTCTCAAGCTCACTCACAGTCCAGTCGTCCAGGAAGACTTCCTCTCCGCTGCGCAGCATATTGCAGGGGAGCAAAAGTTTTTCCCCCAGGTCGCGCTCTTTTAATTGCTCCCAGATATCCTGTCCGGTCAGCAGCCCGGATACAGTGATGCTCTCTCCGAAAAAACGGTTCTCGATGGGATAGACCCGGATCCGCACCCGTGGAAATCTCTCCTGTATACGCTCCATATATTTTTCCAGAAAAGGCGCGGCCAAAAGTCCCGTAGCCACAGCGCCGCAGATCTCCCGCTCGTCACCCCCCATTTCCCAAAGGGCTTCTGCCAGCTCCTCTTCCAAAAGCCGCAGCATCCCCACACCGTTCTCCAGTTGGGGATAGCCGTCGTACATTTCCTGAGACGGTAAGGGCCGTCCCGCCAAAAGATACCACTCGTCGCTGGCGTAGACAAACCCCACGCCCGTCTCTTTTCGCAGGCGTTCCTGCCAGACGCCGACCGCATCCAACAAAACCTCCGCCTCCTTTTTCCCAAAGGGTTCCAAAGGCTCCAAGCCATCCCGATAGCGGGTCAATCCCACCGGGACCACCGAGAGGCTCCTCATATGGGGCCAGAGCCCTGCCAGGCCATCCACTGTCTGTTCCAAGACCGCCCCGTCATTGATGCCCCGGCAGAGCACGACCTGCCCATTCATTTCTATGCCCGCCTGCGCTAAAAAATGCAGCTTATCCATGATATCCCCGGCAAAACGGTTGTGGAGCATCCGACAGCGCAGCTCGGGGTCTATGGTGTGGACCGAGACATTGATCGGCGAAAAATGGTAACGGGCCACCCGCTCCAGCTCCTGTCTGTCCATATTCGTCAGCGTGATATAATTCCCCTGTAAAAAAGAAAGACGTGAATCGTCGTCTTTAAAATACAGAGTCTCCCGCATCCCCGGGGGCATCTGGTCGATGAAGCAGAAACAGCACCGATTGCTGCAGGAGTGGTATTCATCCATCAGCCCGCTCTCAAACACGGCCCCCAACTCCTCCTCGCAGTCTTTCTCCACCTCGTAGAGCCATTGCTCCCCATCTGTTTTCTCGATCAGCAGTTCCACATATCCTTCCTGTATCTCATATTGATAATCGAAGATATCCCGGATCTGTTGCCCGTTTATCGCCAGCAGCCGGTCCCCCGGGACCAGCCCCAGTTCCTGGGCGATGCTGCCCTCTTCTATTTTCTTGATCATATGCCCTTTATAGGTTCTCTTTTTTTCCATTTTCCTATCATACCAATTTACCGGCAAAAAAGCAATAAATTTTCTTGACG
>Ga0224483_100108_pt1 | contig 20906 bp, 12 predicted proteins | sample hydfratestSal1_FD_181453 | JGI IMG/M metagenome (GOLD analysis project Ga0224483, IMG submission 181453) | Metatranscriptome of mouse feces microbial communities from Columbus University, Ohio, United States - Sal1 (Metagenome Metatranscriptome) ... | reverse complement strand
GCGGGAATTTTTTTATCAGCAGTGCAAATAATTTGCACCTTAAAGGCCTGGTTTATACCAACCATACCAGGGTGAACGTGGAAAATGCTGCGTTTGGCGGCCTGCGGAACCGGATTTCCTACCAGGTGGATGCGAGCTTTCTTGAAAACGGGGATGTGATCAGCGGGGCGTTTGAACTGGTGACGAATGGGGGAGAAACCACCCTGCCCTTTATTTTTACTGTAAAGGTGGGTGTTTCGAGACAGACACTGGCTGGACTAAAACAAGCCGGGGATTTTGCCGCGATGGCAAAAGAAGAGCCGGAGATGGCATTACGGCTGTTTAATTATCAGGATTTTGCAGAGACACCCTTTATGCAGGATATTCATATCCGTGCGATATATGACGGCTTAAAGGGACATGGAGACAGGGAAAACCAGCTGGAAGAATTTTTAGTTGCCTTGGGTGAAAAACGTCCGGTGGCAATTTCCATCGATAAGGAATGCAGAAGGTATACTTATGTCGATGAGATGATTGCCGATGATATTGAAGTAAAGAAAAATCAATGGGGCTATGTGTCGCTGACTGCACAGGTGGATGGAGCTTTTTTAGAGCTGCCGAAAAAACAGTTTGGGAGTTTGGATTTTCAAGACGGAATTTGCAGGATTCCTTATCGGATTTGCGGGGAGAGACTTCACCGGGGAAAGAATTTGGGGAGTATCTGCCTGCATACGCCCAAGGAGACCCTTAGGATAGCAATTGAAGTGTCTGGGGAGGGACAGGGAGATTATGGTCGTAAAAGCCGAATGCGTTACCGCAGGGCATTTGGGGAATTTATACTTCTTCGCCTTATGGCAGATTGCGGATTAAAGACGATGGGTTCAGTGCGGCGGAAGATGCTCAAGGCGCTGGATGTGATGAAAAGCGAGCCATGGAATCCCAGCCTGGCTTCGCTGTGGATGGCAGAGACTTTACTTTCGGCAGGAAAGAAAGAGCAGGCGTCAATGCTGCTGGAGGAATGCCGGGATGAGATTTTCAGGTCCCGCAGGGATCATTTGGAGTATTATTGCTTTTTCCAGTATTTATGTCAGAAGATTCAGCGGAACCTGACACAGAGGGAGGCCCTTCTCAGGCTTATCCGCAAGTGCCTGGCGGACGGGGAGTATCCTTTGCTGTTTTTCCTGCGCATGGAGATAGATGAAGAAGCCATGGATACGCCGCTTTCTCTGTTTGCCGAGATGAAGAGACTGTACGATGATGGTCTCCACAGTCCGTTTTTGTATGTTCAGGCTCATAAGCTAATTCAGCAGCAGCCAGGGATGCTGCAGCAGTTAGATTCATTTATGCTCCAGGTACTGAACTTTGCGGCGAAAAAAGGGATTATCGGGGAAGAGATGGCGATTCAGGTTGCCTGGATAGCAAAGGAAGAGCGTCAATATCATTCCCTGCTTCACCGTATACTTGTGATGCTTTACCAGCGTTATCCGCAAAAGGAAATTTTGGAAGCTGTCTGTGGGATAATGATTAAGGGTGATTGTAAAAAGACATCGGATTTTGCATGGTATCACCGGGCACTGGAGGCGGGAATCAGCCTGACCAGGCTGTATGAATATTATTTGTATTCTCTTCCGCCGGATATCCATGAGCTATTGCCCAAGGAGGTGCTCTTATACTTTTCTTATGGACACGATCTGGATCAGAGGAATAAGGCGGTATTATATAAGAATATTCTATTGTATTTGGAACCATCCTCACGGCTCTATCAGGATTATGAGCGGGATATGGAACAGTTTGCCATGGATCAGCTGTTTTCGGCACAGGTAAACAATCCTCTGGCGGTGATTTACAGCCGTATGATTTTTTTGGATATGATAGATGAACGGGTGGCAAGGGTGCTGCCGTCGATTTTGCGCACCTGTCGGGTATCCTGTGCCAACCCGCAGATGAAAAGTGTAATTGTCCGTTATGAGGAGCTTTTGGAGGAGGAGACTTATTCGTTAGTTAACGGCGAGGCCTATGTACCTTTGTTTTCTGAACAGGCAGTGCTTTTATTCCAGGATGCCTTTGGAAACCGGTATGTGGATATGCCGCACACCCTGGCACGGATTATGGATCAGCCGGCACTGGAAGAGAGATGTTTTGCGATTTATCCCGATCATCCCATGCTCTGCCTTGCCGCTTGCCGGGAAATAGAAAAAGCCCAGGAGATGGATGAAGAGAGGGCGGAGATTCTTGAACGCTCATTAAATGAGCTTCCTCTGCACATTCTCTACCGCAAAGTTCTTCTTTCGAAAGTGATTTTGTATTACCAGAAGCAGGCGGAAGAGCTTGACCAGATGACGGCAGAGGGAAAATCTGGGATGGGCCGGTCAGAAAATCAATGCGCCTATCTGCTTACCTTGGATATCCCTTCCATTAGCCGCCAGGAACGGCTTTCGGTGTGCAGTACCCTGATCTGCCAGGATTATCTGGAAGAGGCCTACCAGCTGCTAAAGACCTATGGCTGGGAGGGGATGGAAGAAAAGCGTCTGGAAAAGCTCTGCAGCAAGATGATTTTAGCCAGTTTATTTGATGAGGACGAATTTCTTTTGGATTTATCCTATCAGGTGTTTGACCAGAACCGGGCAGACCGTGTGATTTTGGATTATTTGTGTGAGCACTATAATGGAAGCTCCCGGCAGATGTATAAGCTGCTGACCCAGTCAGTTTCTGCTCAGGTGGAAACCTATGATTTGGAGGAGCGCCTGCTCTGCCAGATGATGTTTTCCGGTCATCTGCATCATTTGGATCAGACGTTTCATTTTTATACACAGAGAAAACGGATGAGTGATATTGTCGTAAAGGCGTATTTTACAATTAAGTCCATCGGTTATTTCCTGATGCACCAGACAGCTGCGGAGGAGGTTTTTGCGTATCTGGAATCGGCAATGGGGCGTTCGGAGGATATGGAAAAGATTCCTGTCATTTATCTTTTAGCACTGACCCGGTATTATGCGGACTGCCAAATCCTCAATGACGACCAGAAAAGGCTTTGCCGTAGGATGAATGAGCATTTGATTGAAGAAGGTTTAATTTTTCCCTATACAAAGAAACTTGCCCGTTTTATTCCGGTTCCTCAGGAAATTATGGATAAGGCCATGATAGACTATGAGGGGAACCGGGAGGATCGCTTAAGCTTAATGGTGAGGATTCTCCCTGATGAAAAGGAATTTCGCCGGGAAGAGCTGCGCCGGGTTTATCAGGGGATTTTTATTTGCCAGAAGGTTTTATTTGAAGGGGAAACCATGGAATATCAGATCTACCGCAGAAAGCCAGGCGGCGCGATGGAAAAGGTGAAGGATGGCAGCATAAGCTGCGACCTTGCACCGGGAAGTCTGACGGAGAGCCGGTTTGCCAGTTTAAATGAAATGGGGCTTTGTCTAAGCATGAAGGAGGAAACAGGGCTGAAAAAAAGTATGAGGGAATACCTAATTAAAAATACTGTTCTGGAAGAACTGTTTACAGTGATTGAATCATGAGAATCCTTCGATAGATTGCTGCAAAAGCATGGTAAAAGGATAGAAAAGATCAAGGGAAGGAGTATGGATGGACGGACTTATCGTCGGGCTGGATTTATGCGACACTTATACGCAGGTTAGCTGCATGGGAAAAGACCGGGTCTGGTCCTTTGCCACGCAGATTTGCAAAAAGAAGCAGGAAAACCGATGGATGATTGGAGCGGAGGCATATGAGCTTTTGCTCTCCGGTGAAGGGATTTCCGCAGATAAGCTGCTTAGTATGGCAAGGCGGGAGCGCACGGTGGTGATTGATGGGGAGAATATTAAGGGACGAGAATTGCTGCAGAAGTTTTTAAAGCTGGTGCTGGCCCAGGTGCAAAAGGAATATGCATCCAGTCGCATCCAGCAGCTGGTGATTACCTTGCCTGGGATTGACACACAGATAATGGATCGCCTGCTTTACTGTGCAGATTATCTTGGAATATCCCGCGGCAGATTTCATGTGATCAGCCATGGGGAGAGTTTCCTATATTATGTGTTAAATCAAAAAAAAGAGGTTTGGTCCAGCTATGTCGGGCTGTTTGATTTATCGCGCCAGGGTCTTCGCTATTATGAGATGAAGGTACAGAAGGGAATCCGCCAGACCACCGTGATTTCGGACTATGAAAATTTTGACGGGCCGTTTGATTTAAACTTACTGGAAACGGAGACGGGGATTCGCAAGGCAGATCGTATGTTGTGCAGCTTTGCCGAAGGCTTATTGGCAAAAAAATTATTTTCTGCGGTGCTTCTGACGGGAATTGGCTTTGAAAAACAGGAGTGGGCCGAAGATTTTATGACGATGCTGTGCAGGCGGAGAAAGATCTATGGGGAGTCCAATGTATTTGTCAAGGGTGCAGCCTACCGGGCCCAGGACTATGTGACGATTCCCAGCGAGTTTCCCTATGTTATGATTTGTGAAGGGCGTTTAAAGGCTTCAGTTTCTATGGAAGTAATGCATAAGGAAAAGCTTACTCCTCTGGTTATCGCTGCACCGGGGGATAACTGGTATGAGGTGAGGACTACACTGGAATTTATTCTGGATAACCAAAAGGAGCTTGTATTTTACATTCAGCATTTGGATTCCCGAAAGAAAAATGAAGTGGTGATTTCCCTGGAAGAATTTCCTTCCCGACCAAACCGTACAACCAGGATACAGATGCGTGTGGCCTTTTTAGATGAGAGGACGATGGTAGTTATGGTTCAGGATAAGGGGTTTGGCGAATTGTTCCCGGCTTCCAATGCTGTTATACGCAAGGAGATTTCACTATGAGTTTACTTTTATGCCGTCTTGAGCCGGTCAGACATCCGTTTGAGGTGCCGGAGCTGGGTATCCGTCTGTATTCGTCACAGGAGTTGTGTTATGTTATTTATGAAAATCCTCTGTTGGTTATGGAAGATTTTGTGGATGAGCGTTTGCTGCAGTTTATCCGTGAGGATTTGGATATGGATTTTCTGGCGGGAAAGCTGGAAAACTGGAAAAAAAGCGGGGAGAACCCGGATAATATCCTGCTTTTGATTTTGGCGGAATGCTCCTATTATATGTCGGGAGAAATTAATCGTTACCGGCAGACCTTAATTCAGCTGCGGAAAAAGCACCCGGCAGAGTTTGGAAAGATTCGGGCAGATTATCTGTTTGAGAAACGCCAGTATGGAAAAGTGATTCCTCTTTACGAAAAGCTTTTGGAATATCCTAAAGATAATATAGTTAATGATTTATTTTACAGCCGGGTATGGAGCTGTCTGGGTGCATGCCATGCGCGGATGTTTCAGGCAGAAAAGGCCTACCGGGCCTATGAAAAGGCCTACTTCTATGACAACCGAAATGAAAAAATCCTGGAACAAATCTATTACCTGAAAGCAATGTTTCCAAGTGTAGCGATAGCTCCCCGTATTCAGTCGATGTTAAAATTAATTCGCAGGGAAAGCTGGAATACCAGCATTGAGCGTGCCAGAAAAAAGGGAGAGGAATCTGTCGCGGTGAAGGAACTGGATAAATTATTTTTTAAAGATGAGGAAAAGCGGTTAGAGGGTGCAGCGAAGCTGGTACAGCAATGGAAGCAGGAGTACCGGGCGATGATGTAGAGGAAAAACTTGGGAAAGTTTATACCCGTTTGTACCTAAAGGGTAGGCTGTGCTGTGAAATGCGCATAGAATGGAGGAAATGATGAACTTTATCTATTGCCCTGCGTGCGGGGAAAAGCTGGAAAAACGGGTGATTGGGGATGAGGGAGAAGTACCCTTCTGCGAAAGGTGCAGCCGTCCCTGGTTTGCCATGCCCTATACCTGTACGATTACCTTGGTGATTAATGAACTTGACGAGGTAGCACTTATCCGCCAGGGTTATGTTTCAGAGGAGTATTATGTCTGTGTCGCAGGCTATGTGCAGTGTGGGGAGACGGCGGAGGAGACAGCTGTTAGGGAGGTTAAAGAGGAACTTGGCCTTGAGGTCAGAGAGATTCGCTATACAAAAAGCTATTATTTTGCTCAAAAAGATATGCTGATGCTGGCTTTTGAAGCAAAGGTAAAGAAGGGGGAGTTTACGCTTTCTAAGGAAGTGGATCGCGCGGACTGGCTGACGTTTGCACAGGCTCATCCTAAGATGAGGAAGGGAAGCGTGGCAATTCAGCTTCTGGAAGGCTATTTTGCGGGAAGGAAATAGGGACATTTCCTTTTAATATAGATGATAAACTAATGTAAGGGAGAGATGAGATGAAGCGAAGGATTGCTGCAATTTTGGCGCTCTGCATGGCATTGCAGGGGCCTGGTTCTGCACTGGAGGTATATGGAAGTACGTCAGGCAGGGGGGTTTTTCTGGAGGAAGTTTCAGAAGAGAGTGCAGAGTTTGAAAAAGCTTCAAAATCCGATGCTGACGGGATGGAGACGATAAACACGTCAGAAACAGCAGCTGCGGATGGTGAATCAGAAGAAAAGACAAAAGCCATGGGGGGGCTTTATGTGGAAATCAGGAATCTGTTAGAGGCGCCTGGCTGTGATTTTCATTTATGGCTTGAACCGACAGGAAATACACAGAGAATTCTGGAAAGAAAGGAAGAACTGGAAGATAAGCTTTCTTCGGGCTGGGATTTTGAAGAGGTCTGGGATACACGGTCGAAAGAGGAAATTATCGCAAGTGGAGAGGGAGCAAAACGGGTTGCTTCGCAAAAGATAATGGATATTCCCGAAGGCGATTATCTTCTCCACCTGGAAAGTGCAGGGGAAAGTGGATTTTATCTGCCTTATACACAGAAAATTTCAATCCGATCCGGGCAGATAAAAAAGCTGTATCTGGCAAATGATTTTCCTGAGGATCATAATCGGATAACCGAAGCGGACGATGCTTCCGATAAGGAAGAAAAAAACCGCATTAACGGGAAGTTTGGTCTTTTAATTCCTGGAAACTTTATGCAGGATGGAATAAAGGATGAACTGTTAGAAGAGGATATGGAAGCTCTTCTGGATGCGGTGGATAATGGAGCCGATACGCCGGAAGCCTTTGATTTAAACGGTGACGGGAACGTGGATTTACTGGATATTAACTGCTTTTCAAAATTTTACCAAAACGATGATAAGCGTTCAGCGAAGATTGTGGATGCGCCGTATATCACGGAGGACATGGTGCAGCCGCTGGATGCTGACGGAGATAAAATAGAAAGCGCAGAGATCCAGAAATTATTTTCCGGGGCGCACGGAAATGACGGAAATCCGGTATTTTCCGCGAGTGCAGGAAGCGACATTACTGCGGATAACCCTGTGGAGATTAAGGCGGAATTTACCCAGTCCGTTCAAAATGTGCGGGGATTTGCCATTACGCCAAAAACCGGGTCGTTAGACTTTATCCAGGACGGCAAGATTGAAGTTGTAGATGCAAATGGAAAGCTATATTCCTTTGGGATTACCAATGGTGTGGCGAAGTTGGAATCGACGAAAACCATAAATCTTCCAGCGGACGATGAGAACGGGGAGGATGGCAGGAAAGAATCCAATGCATCGACTGAACCTGATGCAGTTGCCTCACCTTCAGATGCAGAGGTCAGCACCTTCAGCTTACATACGTTAGATGAAGCTGCTCAGGAATCACCAGAAGAAACGCTGACGCTTTCTTTTAAAGAAGCGAGGGCAGAGGATGATTGGGAAAAAGGTAAACAGGCAAAGCCTATCCTCATTGATTTTGGCAGACAGATTCCGGTTAAGCGTGTCACTATTTTGATTACAAAAACTATGAATCAGAGTAATCTTGCCGAAATTGCCCATACAGAGTTTTTAAATGGCATGGAGGATCATATTCCTGAACCGGATCTTTCTATCCCGGATAAGTTAAAAGGTGTGCCGGGAGATGCACAGTTTAGTGTTAGTTGGCGCTCACAGCCTAATGTAACCGGATATCAGGTTATGATTTCCGGTGAAACGATGAAAGGAATGAAGGAAAATATTGAATTTCCGATTCAGGTTTCGAACACGATTACGGTTTCCAAGTTAGACGGAGAGGAACTGGCGAATAATAAAACCTTCCAGGTAAGGGTGCGTTCGGTTAATGGCGAGTGGCGCAGCCCATATTGTCCGGTATTTGAAGTATCTACTGAAGCGGCGTCAAAACCAAAGCCACCGGAACAAATTTCCATCCGGGGCGGTTTCCAGAAACTTACCGTCAGCTGGAAAAAGATGAAGGCGACCGACTCGTATAATCTGTATTATCGGGAAAAGACGGGAAATGATACCGAATTTACAGCAATTACAGGAATTACTGGTACGTCGAAGGAGATTACCGGATTAAAGGACAGCACGACTTATGAACTGTATATGACCGGTCAAAATCAAATCGGTGTCAGCGATCCGTCCCAGCGCTATGAGGGGAGAACGGTTATTATCACACCTCCCCAAACGCCGGATTTTATGCTGCTGAATGTCCCTAAGGCAGGCGGCGGACCATCGGAAAAAATTGTCAGTGTAAACAACCATGGCGGCGATGTGGTCGGTGATGAGTTTGCCATCGTAGATGGTCAGTTTGAAACGGTGTGGATAAGAAATGACTGGGATGCCGGCTGTGTTTATTTTGATAATAATAAATCGCCCATTATTACGTTTGACCAGGCCTATACAATGGATACGGTGGTAATTATCCCTGACTACGAACAGAAATTTAACTATTCCGGCTGTAAGCTGGTTTATTGGGATGAAGAGGATAATCAGGGGATAGCTGAGGGAAGGCTTACCCGTTTATTGGATGAGGATGGGATTCCTTACTATGAGTTTATTGCCAGAGAACCATTTACAGCGAAAAAGGTTCGTGTAGCGGTAACGACGGGGTATAGCCGCAGAATTAGTTTTGCCGAGTTAAAGTTTTATGAGTATTATCCCCTGGAGGACGAAATTTTTGCCATGTACACGGATACCCTCCATATAATGCTTAAGGATGACGTTACAGAGGATAAGATTAATGGATTTTATGAGCGTCTGGAATATGTCGATCCGGTATCCGGGGAAAAGACACCCCGCTATGCGTTCTTAAAGCAGGAGCTGGATAATGCGATGGATCTTCTGCACAATAAGGGAAGTATCGGCAGAGTTCTCTATTTGGATGATAAGCTGACAAAACGCAGTGACAGTCATATTAACTTTGGCGGCGGGTTAAATACCTGGCAGCCGCTGGGTGTAACTGGTCTGGCAGGCGATAAGGTTATTCTGTATGTCGGCGGTGAAGGAAAGATCGAAGGGGATAATACGAGTTTATCCGTAATTGCCACACAGTATTATGGCGAGAGCTCCAGTGTATTTCAGTCGGTGGGCGGCAGTCTCAAGGTCGGATTAAATGAAATTACGATTCCGCGGATTAGCCAGATGTCCAGCGCAGAGGCCGGAGGCCAGCTGTATATTCAGTATGGAGGAACTTCCGGGGCAGAAAAATATGCTGTCCGTGTAACGATTCCTGAGACAGAGGCTGGAAAGTCAAAAGCAGCATTGATTCCTATGATTAATCTCTACAATGACTTAGATGGCACGACGCAGGAAGAGCGGATAGAGACTTATCTTAAGGAACTGGATAATATTGACCCTGAAACGTTGCATAATGCCTGCCATGGCTCAATAGAAAACGAGTACAATCCGCAGACCTGTATTTTCGGTGCTACGGATATCGCCGGAAAACGTGTGATGTTTTCCCTGCCTTCGGCGCAGATTAAATCTGGTTTGGGCAGCGGTGAAGCACGGGCAGAGAAATTAACCAATACCGTGGAAGCTATGGATCAGCTGCTTACACTCTGCTATCAGCATAAGGGCGTGAGCGATGACGAAACAATAGTAAACAACAAGAAGGCAAATGCAGGAAATGAGATGCCGGTAAGCCGAATCAATATCCGCTATCAGAGAATGTTTGAAGGTGCCTTTATGTATGCCGGCGGCGCACATATTGGAATCGGCTGGGGCTCTGCTGCGGGAATGATGGCTGGTGTGCCGGTGGAAACGGATGACAGGGGTAAATATCGGTCGGGAAGTCTGTTTGGTTGGGGCATTGCCCATGAAATCGGTCATGAAATTAACGAGGGAGCCTATGCGGTAGCTGAGGTAACGAATAACTACTATGCGCAGCTGGCAAAATCCAGAGACAGCGATGCAACCACGCGCTGGGGCGATTATTCCAAAGTATATGATAAAGTGACTTCCGGTGCGAAAGGTCCGGCGGCTAATGGTGCGGTTCAGCTGGCCATGTACTGGCAGCTTCATCTGGCTTATGATAAGGACTATAACTTTAAAATTTATGACAAATATACCGAACAGATGAACAGTCTGATCTTTGCAAGGATGGATTCCTATGCGAGAAAACCTGCGAACGCGCCTAAACCAGGTGACATAGCTTTAAGTGTAAACAGCGATAAGGATAATAATTTAATGCGTCTGGCCTGTGCCGCCGCAGAGAAGAATATCCTGGAATTTTTTGAGCGCTGGGGAATGGAGCCAAATGCGGAAACTAAAGCCTATGCAAACCAATTCCCGAAGGAAACAAGGGCAATCTGGCTGGTAAGCGATGATAAGCGCGTGAAGGCAATGGAAGCCGGGAATGCTCCGGAGAGCTATCAGGCGACGGTAGATGGAAGTGTTTCTTATGATGAAATGACGGATAATAACATTGTACGCATTGACCTGGAAACCAGCGATACTTCGGATAAGTTTATTGGTTATGAAATTTTCCGCATTGAGCGCAAGGGAGAAGATACGATTCGGACCGCAGTAAAATTTGTCCCGGCAGACGGAAGCAGTACGGCAAGTACAGAGGATGTGATTGCAACTGTTAATAACCGTGCATTTACCTATGAGGTGGTTGGGTATAATCTCTGGCTGCAGCCAACAGAAGCGGTGGTAATCGGTCAGGCAAGGGTATCCCACGACGGAAATCTGGATCGAACCAATTGGTCAGCCACCACAAATATGCTTTCGGATAATCCTCCATTACCTGGGGAGGGCGATGATGAAGAGCCGGATGCTGTTGTTGACGATGCGATTTTATGTGTGATTGACAATGATAACGGCACAACCTTTACCGGAAGAACAACAGAAACCCATCATGCAGATGGAAAAGTGACCCCGGCACAGGACCCGGAAGTGATTATCTATTTGAATGGTGAGGAAACCTTAACTGCTCTGGAATACCGTCTGGCAGCGAATGAAACATCTGCCATTGGCAGATTTACAATTGAAGTCAGTGCCGACGGTACAACCTGGACGAAGGTTTCGACAAAAGAAGGCGAAGATAGCTTTAACCTTTCAGAAACCATAGCAGCAGATGGAACAAGGTATCATAGGATTGTATTCAGCAAAAAGAATGCAGACAGCGGAAATTATGAACTCTGCACTTATGATGCATCAATGGTGAAATTAACCGCGCCAGGTCAGGCCGGACAGCAGATTTCCATTTCAGAAATTAAGCTTTATGGTCAGACCGGAGATAAGATTGATCTGCTTGGAGATGGCATTGGAATTTTGCAGGAGGATTATATTAATCCTAATCCTGACGCGGAAACGCCGAATGAAGTTTTAATTCCCAGAGGGTCTCTGGTTTTCACCGGACAGTATGCAGGAAATCCGGCGTACAATATCGTTCTTCTCTGGGATGAGAATGGAAAGGTTGTCGGCGGGAAAGAGGGAGAAGCGCTTAAGGCCGGACAGCTGATTTTTGCTCCTGATCCAGGGGAAGGGGATTTGACTAACATTAGTGATGGTAATTGGATATATTATATCGAGCCAGAGAATTTAACAGGAATGACACTTCCCAAGCAGGTTCGTGCAGAACTGTACCGCGTGGATGATGCAAAGACGAACGAGGGACAGCGTCTGGTAAGTTCAACGGTATTCGTTGATATGCCGGTGGGAGAGCTTCCTGATAATCTTCCGCCAATTACCATTAAGGAAACCGCATTCCCAGGGAAAAAAGAGGATGGAGAAACGGTCGAAAATCCCAATACAGACGAAGAAATTTTAAAGGAAGAAGGAGAGATTTCATGATAAAGAAATGGGGAAAAAATATTCTTTTCAGTGCAGCTGCCAGCCTTTTGGTTGCTTCCATGGCTCTTTCTTCGAACGTTTTGACGGTTCAGGCAGAGGAGACAGCGCAGGCTGCCGATGATTTTGTAACATGGAGAAATAAGGGGAAACATGGAGACAGCTATGTGATTGGTCTTTCTCTTCAATTAGGAGAGTATGAAACCTTTACGGAAAGCGAGACATTTAAGGTAACATTTTTGGTAAACACCAAGGATGGCGTTCCGGTGCCGGAGGAAGATTGTTCGTTTACCTTTGATAAGAACATTGCTGATGGTTCCGGCGAGGCAGTGGTGCAGGATTTCCGTTTTGTGGAGGATGGAAAGTTTCGGATTATTGTTTCCGGGAGAAAGGCGGACAGTGGAGATACGGCTATTTTAAATCAAAAAACTCCGCTGCCGGTAGGTGAATTTTCTGTTATTGTCAGAGATCAGGATGTTGAGGTAACACCGGTTAAGGAAGAATGTGAAGCTGTTGATGAATATGGGATTCTAGTCCCGATTTCCGACTTTGGCAGCCAGGAGGCCCATGTTATCTTATCAGATAACCAGTCGGATAACCAGCCGGAGCCAACACCGCCGGAAACTTCCACTCCCAATTCTACCTCTGTGTCCTCCGGCAATCGCCGTTCCCGCAGGGTGGATTCCGAGCTTAAAGCACAGCTTGGGCCAATCCGGGCAGTGGAGACCAGGGGTACATGGAAGCTTGGACCAAATGGAACCTGGCTCTTCCTGGACGATATGGGGAATCCTATGACCAATACCTGGGTGTATGTCAATGGCGCATTCTATCACTTAGGCCCGGACGGCACAATGCAGACAGGATGGTTTGAGGAGAACGGAAAACGGTATTACCTTAACCTCAACGGTGCTATGACCACCGGTTGGCAGCTGGTGGATAATCTCTGGTACTTTATGGAGACTGACGGAACGATGAGGACCGGCTGGTGTGAGATTAAGGGAAAATGGTATTACTTTAATCCGGTGCGCCCTGTGCCGCAGCTGGTTTACGATAAGGCAACCGGTGTTGTACTAACCGATCCGCTTACCTGGGCACCGATTACCACCACAGAAGGTCAGATGAATTACGGAGAAATGTACCGAAATACCGTAACGCCGGATGGCTATCGCGTAGATGAAAATGGTGCATGGGTAAACTAATTCCAGATGGTACTTGACAAAATTAGAAAAAGTGATTATGATTAGCTAATATTAGAATGTCAGGGGCAAAAGCCCTTTTGACCCTGACATTATATTAGCAGAAAACAGCAGTGAAGAAGAGGAGTACAGTTTCATTTCTGACAGAGAGAACCGCTCGTCGGCTGGAAAGCGGTTTAAGAAGGTGAGATTAGAAGGTAGCTTTGGAGCTGGAGGCCCGAATAAGAATCCAGGAAGAAAGAATACAGAAAAGTAAAAAAGCTGATGGATTCAAGACAGGTAAGGTTTCCCGGTAATGCCCCGTTATCGGCAAATAAGATTGCAGAAAGCATGGCTAAACACTATGGATTCCGATGGAGTGATAGAGAAAAACTGCCGGCCTTCTGTAAATAAAGGTGGTACCGCGATAATTCGCCCTTTGCATGTTTTTCGTGCAGAGGGCGTTTTTTCTTTTATGTGGTTTTATTCTTTGGGCAATTGCCTGAACGGATGTCAGTAAAAGGACAGGAGGTGATAAGGATGCGTGAACAATTAACGGTCAGCGATATGAAAAAAATCGAAGAAGAAATTAGTCATCGCAAGCTGGTCATCCGTAAGAAGGCGATTGAAGCGGTGAAAGAGGCACGGGCACAGGGGGATTTAAGCGAAAATTTTGAGTATTATGCGGCAAAGAAGTATAAGAACCAGAATGAAAGCCGAATCCGATACTTAGAAAAGATGCTGCGCACCGCCCAGCTTGTATCGGACCAGTCGAAGCCGGATGAGATTGGAATTAATAATACGGTTGAACTGTATTTTGAGGAGGACGACGAGGTGGAAACCTATCGTCTGGTAACCTCTATCCGAGGAAATTCGATGAAAGGATTAATCAGCATTGAATCGCCTCTGGGAAAAGCGATTCAGGGTCATAAGGAAGGCGAACGGGTGCACGTACAAGTGAATGAGAAGGCCGGGTACGATGTGGTCATTCGAAAGATTATTAAGACAGAGGATGACAGCCAGGATAATATCCGGGGCTTTTAATGCTTAGGGCAAGAAAATCAGTAAAAATTTAAGAAATAAAAAATAAAAAGTTTAGGAGAATTACACATGAAGGAATTAGAAAAAACCTACAATCCGGCGGAGATTGAAGGTCGTCTGTATGAAAAATGGCTGAATAAAAAATATTTCCAGGCCAAAGTAAATAAGAATAAAAAACCATTTACTATCGTCATGCCCCCGCCCAATATTACCGGACAGCTTCACATGGGCCATGCCCTGGATAATACCATGCAGGATATTTTAACCCGCTTTAAGCGGATGCAGGGTTATGAAGCGCTATGGCAGCCGGGGACAGACCATGCAGCGATTGCCACGGAGGTTAAGGTTATCGACAAGCTGCGCCAGGAAGGTCTTGAAAAGGCAGATTTAGGCCGTGAGGGCTTTCTGGAAAAATGCTGGGACTGGAAAAAGGAGTATGGTTCCCGGATTATCAATCAGCTTCACCGCCTTGGCTCCTCGGCGGACTGGGACCGGGAGCGCTTTACCATGGATGAGGGCTGTTCGGATGCTGTGCTGGAAGTGTTCTGCAAGCTTTATGAAAAAGGATATATCTATAAAGGCTCCCGGATCATTAACTGGTGTCCGGTGTGCCAGACCTCGATTTCCGACGCCGAAGTGGAGCACGTGGAGCAGGAGGGCCATTTCTGGCATATCAACTATCCGGTGGTTGGTGAAGAGGGAAGGTTTGTGGAGATTGCCACGACTCGTCCCGAAACGATGTTAGGTGATACCGCCGTTGCCGTAAATCCTAAAGATGAGCGCTATCAGGATCTGGTGGGAAAGACCTTAGAGCTTCCCCTGACCGATCGGGAGATTCCGGTGGTTGCCGATGAGTATGTGGATATGGAGTTTGGCACAGGCTGCGTAAAGATTACTCCTGCCCATGACCCCAACGACTTTGAAGTAGGAAAGCGCCATAACCTTCCTGAGATTGTGATGTTAAATGACGACGGAACTATCGCAGCGCCGGGCAAGTACCAGGGCATGGACCGCTACGAGGCACGAAAGGTTATCGTTGCTGATTTAGACAGCCAGGGCCTTCTGGTTAAGGTGGTTCCCCATACACACAACGTAGGAACCCACGACCGTTGTAAGACCACGGTAGAACCTATGGTAAAGCAACAGTGGTTTGTGCGGATGGAAGAGATGGCAAAGCCGGCGATCGAGGCGTTAAAGACCGGGGAATTAACGTTTGTGCCGGAAAGTTTTGGAAAAACCTATCTTCACTGGCTGGAGGGCATCCGTGACTGGTGCATTTCCCGCCAGCTCTGGTGGGGGCATCGGATTCCGGCCTACTACTGCCAGGACTGCCAGGAAATCGTGGTTGCAAAGGAGAAGCCCGAAGTTTGCCCGAAATGCGGGAAAAACCATTTTGTACAGGATGAGGATACCTTGGATACCTGGTTTTCCTCTGCACTCTGGCCTTTTTCTACCCTGGGCTGGCCGAAGAAAACCAAGGATCTGGAGTATTTCTATCCAACCGATGTGCTGGTAACGGGTTATGATATTATCTTTTTCTGGGTAATCCGCATGGTGTTTTCCGGCATTGAGCAGACCGGGAAACCGCCCTTCCACACGGTATTGATTCACGGCCTGATTCGGGATTCGCAGGGCCGCAAGATGAGTAAATCCCTGGGCAATGGCATCGATCCCCTGGAAGTGATTGACAAGTACGGCGCAGACGCTCTGCGCATGACCTTAATTACGGGCAATGCCCCCGGCAATGATATGCGTTTCTACTGGGAGCGCGTGGAGAACAGCCGAAACTTTGCCAATAAGGTGTGGAATGCTTCCCGGTTTATTATGATGAACCTGGAAAAGGCGCCGGAGATTTCCTCTGGCAGTATGAACAAAGCAGCGCCTTTTGGCCTGACGATGGCGGATCAATGGATCTTATCTAAGGTTAACACACTGGCAAAGGAAGTAACCGAAAATCTGGATAAGTATGAACTGGGTATTGGCTTACAGAAGGTTTACGACTTTATCTGGGAGGAGTTCTGCGACTGGTATATCGAGATGGTAAAGCCGCGGCTCTATAACGATCAGGATACGACCAAGGCCGCCGCAATCTGGACACTGAAAACTGTATTGATTCAGGCGTTAAAGCTTCTGCACCCGTTTATGCCGTTTATTACCGAGGAAATTTTCTGCAACCTTCAGGAAGAAGAGGAATCGATTATGGTTTCGTCCTGGCCGGAGTGGAAGGAAGAGTGGAACTTTACCGCAGAAGAATCTGCAACGGAGACTATCAAAGAAGCTGTTCGGAGTATCCGCGCTGTACGGACATCAATGAACGTTCCGCCGAGCAAAAAGACAAAAGTATTTGTAGTGTCTGAAAATACGGAATTACTTCAGATTTTTGAACACAGCAAAGCCTTCTTCGCTTCGTTGGGCAATGCCAGTCAGGTTTTGATTCAGCCGGATAAGGCAGGAATCGACGAGGATGCTGTATCCGCCCTGATTCCTCAGGCTGCGATTTACCTGCCCTTTGCGGAACTGGTGGATATCGAAAAAGAACTGGAACGCCTGCGTAAAGAGGAAAAACGCCTGGAAGGTGAGCTTGAGCGTGTCCATAAGATGTTAAGTAATGAAAAGTTTGTCAGCAAAGCCCCTGTGGCAAAGCTTGAAGAGGAGAAGGCAAAGAAAGAAAAATACACCCAGATGATGGACCAGGTAAAGAAGCAGCTGGCGCATCTGATCCGGCAGGAGGCATAAATACAGGCCAATGAAGTGGAAGAATGGATTACTTTTGCTGCTGACAGCGACGATTTGGGGCGTCGCCTTTGTGGCACAGAGTTTGGGGATGGAGTATATCGGCCCGTTTACCTTTAACGCCGTTCGGTGCAGTATTGGGGGAGCAGTACTGATTCCGGTGATTTTCCTGGCAGACTGGCTGGAGAAAAGGGAAAAGCCGGATGATGGGAGGGCAATGGAGCACGAAAGAATGGCAGGGAAAGGGGGCGGACAAACGGGCAAGGGCCTGACGGAAAAAGAAGCTGCACAGGAAAGGAAAATCCTGCTTTCCGGCGGTCTTTCCTGTGGACTGCTCTTCTTTCTGGCAACGAATTTTCAGCAGATTGGCATTATGTATACTACCGTGGGAAAAGCCGGGTTTATTACCGCCTGCTACATTGTTATCGTTCCTGTACTTGGTATTTTCTTAAACAAGGCGTGCGGCCCGGCGGTGTGGGGGGCTGTGGCGCTCGCCCTTATCGGACTGTACTTACTCTGCATGGAGGGGGATGGTTTTTCCATCTCCCGCGGGGATTTTCTGGTGCTTATCTGTGCCGTTTTGTTTTCCCTGCACATTCTGGCGATTGACTATTTTTCGCCGCTGGTAAACGGGGTCAAACTTTCCTGCATTCAGTTTTTTATTTGCGGGATACTCTCGGCAGTTTTTATGCTGTTTCTGGAAAAGCCGGTGCTCGCCGATATTCTGGCTGCCTGGGCGCCGATTTTATATGCGGGCGTGATGAGCTGCGGCGTGGCTTACACCTTACAGATTATCGGGCAGAAAGGGATGAGTCCCACCCTTTCTTCCCTGATTTTAAGTCTGGAATCCAGCATTTCTGTGCTTGCAGGATGGATGATTCTCGGACAAAAGTTAAGTCAAAGGCAGTTTCTTGGCTGTGCGGTAATGTTTGGGGCCATTGTTTTGGCGCAGCTTCCGGGAAAGAGGTCATCGGAGGGTTTTTGACTCCCTGTCAGCAACTGCCGATATTTAGCGAAAGATTTTGATTGAAAATTTGCCAGAAAGCTTTATAATCATAAGGGAGGAAGAATATGACAGCCAGGGAATATCTTGGTAAGATTCCCATGTGGACCAAAAAAAAAGAACACATTAGCGGATATCCGGCGTATCCTTGGCATGTTGGGGAATCCGGATCGGGAGCTTTCAATTATCCATGTGGCAGGAACGAATGGAAAAGGGTCTGTGTGCGCCTATCTCACCAGTGCACTTAAGGAGGCTGGATACACGGTGGGGACGTTTACCTCCCCGCATTTATCCAGTATTTGGGAGCGCTTTTTGGTCAATGGTACTCCGGTGGAAGAGGTGCTTGCCGAGAGAGCCTTTCTCCAGGTGAAGGCTGCGGTGGAAGCGATGATAGGGCAGGGCCTTAATCATCCGTCCTTTTTTGAATTTCTCTTTCTGATGGCTGCTCTTCTCTTTTCCTGGCAGAAGGTTGACTTCTGGGTCATGGAAACAGGACTTGGCGGGCGGCTGGATGCCACAAATGTGGTGGAAAAACCTCTGGTTTGTGTTATCACCTCGATAAGCCTTGAGCATACCCAATACCTTGGTCATACGATTGAGGAGATTGCGTGGGAAAAAGCAGGGATAATAAAAAAACAGGTTCCTGTGGTGTACGACGGAAATTGCAAAATGGCAGCAGAGGTGATTCGGGACAGGGCAAGGGTGATGGAAGCTGAGGCCTATGGTGTGGTGCGGGCAGATTTTTCCGTGGCCTGGGCAGATGATCCTTATCAAGGTCTGATCATCCGGGAAAAGGGAAAGGCCGAAACGATTGCCATTCCCTTTCCGGCCCTGTACCAGGCCGATAATGGAGTCCTTGCCTGGAAAACGTTACAGGTTTTAATGGAAGCAAATGAAGTCCAGCCGGAATGCAGGGCACTCCTTCGCCGGGGAATGGAGAGAATGACCTGGCCCGGTCGGATGGAAGAGATTAGGCCAGGTGTTTACCTGGACGGCGCGCATAATCCCGGAGGGGTACATGCCTTTGTGGAGAGCGCAAAACGGCTGTCGGCTAAGCGAAGATTCGTGGTGTTTGGCGCGGTTGGTGATAAGGATTACCGGGAAATGATTGCATATCTGTGCCAGGGTCTTAGACCGGATTTGGCATTGATTGCCCATATACAGAGTGATCGGGATGTAAAGACGGATGCCCTTGAGGAATGTTTTGCACAGGAAGGCTGTCCGGCAAAGTGTTTTTCGGGGTCAGGAGAAGCAATGACTTATGTATTGTCCCAAAAGGAAGAAGATGATCTTGTCTTTTGCCTGGGGTCTCTGTATTTAATTGGGGAAATCAGGGGATATTTTGAAGGGACTTGGATTACAACAAGGAGGAAAAACGATTGATTAACTTTGACGAAGAAATTGCACGATTTAAGCCCAGCTTAGAGGTTGGCGACGTGGAAGATGCTATTGGAAAATGTGATTTAACAGACATGACCGACATTATGATTGAAATAATGAAGGCTGCGAAGGAAGATTAGAGACGAATGGATAATGCGAAGAGAAACCGCCAGGTTGCAAATGGTTTTTACAATCTGGGACTGGAAAAAGCGAAGCGACGGGATTTAACCGGAGCAGTGGAGTATTTAAAAAAGAGCCTGCGTTTTGATAAATATCAAATGGACGCCCGAAACCTTTTAGGCCTGGTGTTTTATGAGCTGGGAGAAACAGCGGATGCCCTGATGCAGTGGGTAATCAGTATGAATCTGCACCCGGAGGACAATCCGGCGGATAGTTTTCTGGAGAAAATCCAGAGAAAACCGGGGCAGCTGGAAAAGGAAAATCAGACGCTTCAGGCCTATAACCAGGCATTGGCGTATATAAAAAGTAAAAATGAGGACTTAGCTGTTCTTCAGCTAAACCGTGCGGTGGAGGCAAATCCTCATTTTGTTAAGGCACAGATGCTGCTGGCCCTGATTTGTATGTCCCAGGGCGATTACGTAAAGGCGGGGAAATCCCTGCTTCAGGTACTGCAAATCGATAAAAGCAACGCTGCCGCACAGCAGTATATGACGATCGTAAAGCAGAATACCGGGCGTGAGGAAGCAGAGCAGAAAAAGCAGAAAAATGCCTATTCCCATCGCCAGATGGAGGAGGATGATATTATTATTCCTCCGGCCTATAAGGAAAGTTCGGGATGGAGCAGTATTTTAAATATTATCGCCGGGTTGGTGATCGGAATGGCAGCCATGTTCTTTTTGGTAATGCCTGCGATTACAAAATCCTTAAATGCCTCTCATAACCAGGAACTGATTTCCTACAGCCAGAAGATTAATGAGCTGAATCAGGAACTGGATGTGGTGAAGGGCGATTATACTTCCTTAGAGACAGAGGCGGGACAGATGAAGGAACAGCTTGCCACGATAGAAGAGGAAAACCAGGCAAGGCTGAATCAGTATCAGATCTTAATTGGAATCCTGCAGGCTTACCGCAATGACGATTTAATGACCACTGCCCAGCTTTTTAGTATGCTGGACGCTTCTTTAATTACCGATGAGGACGTACTTGCTATTGTCAATGCAATCGCAGAGGATATGACCACGAATGGCTATCAGACCCTGCAGAATATGGGTACTGCGGCCTGGAATACCGGGCGTTTGGATGATGCGATTCAGTATTACGAGAAAAGTATTCAGGTAAAACCAGATAATACCTCTGCCATGTTCCTTTTGGGCCGGCTTTATCAGGATCAGGAAAACACAGAGAAGGCCAATTTCTGGTTTGGAAAGATTCTCGACGAGTTCCCGGAAAGCAGCCAGGCAGAGCGGGCCAGGGAGGCAAGAGGGTATTAAATGCAGCGGGGGACAGACTGCGTATAGAAAACAGAAGATTGGGGACTGAAAAACAAAGTATAGAAAACAAAAATCGTGAACTAAAAGAGAAACAGAAAAAGGAAGAACACCAAAG
>Ga0224483_100105_pt1 | contig 21235 bp, 35 predicted proteins | sample hydfratestSal1_FD_181453 | JGI IMG/M metagenome (GOLD analysis project Ga0224483, IMG submission 181453) | Metatranscriptome of mouse feces microbial communities from Columbus University, Ohio, United States - Sal1 (Metagenome Metatranscriptome) ... | reverse complement strand
GTGATTCAAAGTGCAAAATTACTGCATCCCGATGAGAAAAACCACATTTATTGATGAAAATTTGCATGCGACAGATGTTTTACGGCTCAAAAAAACGTAAAATATTCATGGCGGGATGAGGAAAAGATAATAAAATGAAATAAAAACTGAATGGGAGGAAATAAATTTCGGAAATGTTTGGTAGTTAGGAAAATAAGTTGTAATTTTGCATCGCTTTTAGGAGCGGAATGTCGTGTCGGAATCGTTAACTCGTTGATAGTTAGCGTTGTTGATGCGATGTATGCGTGAAAATAAAGAAGAAAAAGATAAATACTAATCATTAAAGTTAAACAAAAGAAACTAAGATGCCTACTATTCAGCAATTAGTAAGAAAAGGACGTGTGGCTCTTGAGGATAAGAGCAAGTCACCCGCTCTCGATTCATGCCCCCAGCGTCGTGGCGTGTGCGTGCGTGTGTACACTACTACTCCCAAGAAGCCTAACTCAGCAATGCGTAAGGTTGCCCGTGTACGTTTGACCAACGGTAAGGAAGTTAACAGCTACATCCCCGGTGAAGGTCACAACCTGCAGGAGCACTCAATCGTACTCGTTCGTGGCGGTCGTGTTAAGGACCTCCCCGGTGTACGTTACCACATTGTCCGCGGAACCCTCGATACCAGCGGTGTCAAGGACCGTACCCAGCGTCGCAGCAAATATGGTGCGAAGCGTCCTAAAGCAGCTAAGAAATAATCACGCTCCTTTTCTGAAAACAATTAATTAAATTAAAAACAGAGTCGTTAACCCCTCGTTTTTGATTTGATTGGAAGGCTAAATCACAGGTTGAGTAAACGGCGCTCGGAGGGGCATAACCGTTGAAGATGAAAGATGCAGCAACCAAGCAACCAAAAACAAAACATTTTCCTCTAAAATGAGAAAAGCAAAACCTAAGAAGCGGGTGGTTCTTCCCGACCCCGTGTTCAACGATGTAAGAGTGTCAAAGTTCGTTAACCACCTTATGTATGATGGTAAGAAGAACACCTCTTATTCAATTTTCTATTCAGCTCTCGAGCTCGTAAAGAATAAACTTCCCAACGAAGAGAAGACAGCTCTTGAAATCTGGAAGAAAGCTCTTGAAAACGTAACTCCCCAGGTGGAGGTTAAATCTCGTCGTGTCGGCGGTGCAACCTTCCAGGTGCCTACTGAAATCCGTCCCGACCGTAAGGAATCTATCTCAATGAAAAACCTTATTCTCTACGCCCGCAAACGCGGCGGCAAGACAATGGCTGAGAAGCTGGCTGCCGAAATCGTAGACGCTTTCAATGACCAAGGCGGCGCTTACAAGCGCAAGGAGGATATGCACAAGATGGCAGAAGCTAACCGTGCATTCGCTCACTTCCGTTTCTAATCTGACGGTAAGCTAATATTTAGACGAAAGCTTTTCATTAAAATTTAAGATTCCAAAATAGACCAAATGGCTAAATCAGACGCACAATTAAAGTTTACCCGTAATATCGGTATCATGGCTCACATCGATGCCGGTAAGACAACTACTTCCGAGCGTATCCTCTTCTACACCGGTCTTACTCATAAAATCGGTGAGGTTCATGATGGTGCTGCTACCATGGACTGGATGGAGCAGGAGCAGGAACGTGGTATCACTATCACCTCTGCTGCTACCACTACTTTCTGGAAGTATCTTGGTGACCAATATAAAATCAACCTGATTGACACTCCGGGACACGTTGACTTCACTGTGGAAGTGGAACGTTCACTCCGTGTGCTTGACGGTGCTGTGGCTACTTTCTGCGCCGTAGGTGGTGTGGAACCCCAGTCAGAGACCGTATGGCGTCAGGCTGACAAATACAATGTGCCCCGTATCGGTTACGTCAACAAGATGGACCGTTCAGGTGCAAACTTCTTTGAGGTGGTTCGCCAGCTCAAGGATGTACTCGGCGCAAATCCTTGTCCTATCCAGATTCCTATCGGTGCGGAAGAAACATTCAAGGGTGTGGTTGACCTCATCCGTATGAAGGCTATCCTCTGGCACGATGAATCAATGGGTGCTGACTACACTCTCGAGGAAATCCCCGCAGGTCTCGTAGACGAGGCAGAAGAGTGGCGTGACAAGATGCTCGAAAAAATCGCCGAGTTTGACGACGCTCTCATGGAAAAATATTTCGATGACCCCTCTACTATCACTGAGGAAGAAATCCACCGTGCACTCCGTGCGGCTACCCTCAAGATGGAAGTGGTTCCCATGATTTGCGGTTCTTCATTTAAGAATAAAGGTGTGCAGTGTCTGCTCGATGCTGTGTGCGCATATCTCCCCAGCCCTGTTGACTCAGGCGCTATCGAAGGTACCAACCCCGACGATGCTGACAAGGTAGAGGTTCGCGAACCTTCAAGCGACGCTCCTATGTGTGCTCTCGCATTCAAGATTGCCACTGACCCCTATGTAGGTCGTCTCACATTCTTCCGTGTTTACTCAGGTGATGTTGTTGCCGGTTCATACGTGCTCAACAGCCGCTCAAACAAGAAAGAACGTGTGTCACGTTTGTTCCAGATGCACTCAAACAAGCAGAATGCTAAGGAAATGATTGGTTGTAGTGATATCGGTGCAGGTGTAGGTTTCAAGGATATCCGTACCGGTGATACCCTCTGCGACGAAAATCATCCTATCGTACTCGAAGCAATGGAATTCCCCGACCCTGTGATTGGTATCGCAGTAGAGCCTAAGACTCAGAAGGACCTCGACAAGCTGGGTGTAGGTCTCCAGAAGCTTGCTGAAGAAGACCCCACATTCCGTGTTGAGACTAACGAGGAAACAGGTCAGACTGTAATCTCAGGTATGGGTGAGCTTCACCTCGACATCATCATCGACCGTCTCCGCCGCGAATTCAAGGTAGAATGTAACCAGGGTCGTCCTCAGGTTACCTACAAGGAAGCTATCACCAAGCCCGTTGAACTCCGCGAGGTATTCAAGAAGCAGACCGGTGGTCGTGGTAAGTTTGCAGATATCATCGTACGTGTTGAACCTGTTGACGAAGGCTTCGATGGCAACCTCCAGTTCGTTGACGAAGTTAAGGGTGGTAACATTCCTAAGGAATTCATCCCCTCTATCCAGAAGGGCTTCGTGACCGCAATGAAGAACGGTGTGCTCGCCGGCTTCCCCGTAGAGCAGCTCAAGGTTACTGTAATCGATGGTTCTTTCCACCCGGTTGACTCCGACCAGCTTTCATTCGAGCTTTGTGCTATCCAGGCATTCAAGAAGGCTTCTGAAAAGGCATCTCCCGTCCTTCTCGAACCTATCATGAAGATTGAAGTTGTTACCCCCGAAGAATCAATGGGTGACGTAATCAGCGACTTGAACAAGCGTCGTGGTCAGGTAGAAGGTATGGAAACCAGCCGCTCTGGTGCACGCGTGGTTAAGGCTAAGGCTCCTCTTGCCGAAATGTTCGGTTATGTTACAGCATTGCGTACCATCACTTCAGGTCGTGCCACTTCTACAATGAGCTTCAGCCACTATGCAGAGGTAAGCAGCTCAATCGCCAAGAATGTGCTCACCGAATGCCAGGGCCGCGTAGACCTTATCAAGTAAAACACTTTCATTCAACAAAGATATGGACCAAACAATCAGAATCAAACTTAAATCCTATGATTACAACTTGGTTGACAAGTCAGCCGAGAAGATTGTGAAGACCGTAAAAGCTACCGGTGCTGTCATCAGCGGACCAATTCCTCTGCCCACACACCGTCGCGTCTTCACTGTCAATCGCTCGACTTTCGTCAACAAGAAATCTCGCGAGCAGTTCCAGCTCTCATCTTACAAGCGCTTGATTGATATCCACAATTCAACCGGCAAGACCGTTGACGCGCTCATGAAGCTCGAACTTCCCTCAGGTGTAGAGGTAGAAATCAAGGTGTAATCCAAGTAAAAAGAAACAGGATTAAAGAAACAAACAATTCACATTTTTAAATCAAAGAGAAATGCCAGGATTATTAGGAAAGAAAATCGGAATGACATCCGTTTTCAGTGCCGACGGCAAGAACGTGCCGTGCACTGTTATCGAAGTAGGTCCCTGCGTAGTTACTCAAATCAAGACTGCTGAAAAAGACGGTTATGAGGCTATTCAGCTTGGCTTCGAAGAAAAGAAGGACAAGCACACCACAGCCCCCATGGCAGGTCACTTCAAGAAAGCAGGAGTAGCTCCCCAGCGCCACTTGGCCGAGTTCAAAGGATTTGACGGCGAGTACAAGCTCGGTGACTCCATCACAGTTGACCTTTTCACTGAGAATGACTTTGTAGACATTCAGGGTGTATCAAAAGGTAAAGGCTTCCAGGGTGTTGTGAAGCGTCACGGCTTCGGCGGTGTAGGCCAGTCAACCCACGGTCAGCACAACCGTCTCCGCGCACCCGGTTCAGTCGGCGCATGTTCTTACCCCGCAAAGGTGTTCAAGGGAATGCGTATGGCAGGCCAGATGGGAAATGAAAAAGTGACAATTCAAAACCTCCAGGTGATTAAGGTTATGCCCGACCATAACCTCCTCCTTATCAAAGGTTCAATCCCCGGATGTAAAGGTTCAATCGTTTTAATTGAGAAATAATGGAAGTCGCAATTTACAATATCAAAGGTGAAGACACCGGTCGCAAAGCTCAGCTCAGCGACGAAGTTTTTGCAGTAGATGCAAACGAGCACGCCGTTTATCTCGATGTGAAGCAGTATCTCGCTAACCAGCGTCAAGGTACTCACAAATCCAAAGAACGTAGCGAAATCTCCGGTTCTACCCGCAAGCTCCACAAGCAGAAGGGCGGCGGTGGCAGCCGTATCGGTGACATCAATTCACCCGTTCTCGTGGGTGGTGGTCGTGTATTCGGTCCCCGTCCCCGTGACTATCGCTTCAAGTTGAATAAGAAAGTGAAGGCTCTCGCTCGTAAAAGTGCGTTGACCTATAAGGTGCAGGATTCTCAACTCATCGTGGTTGAAGACTTCAATTTCGAAGCACCTAAAACTAAAGAATTTGTAAATTTTGCTAAAAATCTTAAAGTTGATGGCAAAAAAGTACTTTTAGTTTTACCGGGTCAAAATAAAAACGTAACTTTGTCAGCCCGAAATATCCCCGGAGCTGAAACCATCAGCGCTGTGGATATCAATACATACGTGGTAATGAACTCAAACGCTGTAATCCTCACCGAGAGCAGCCTTGAAGTCGTTAATAAACTTTAACCTCAATCGAGAAAACAACAGTAAAAATGGAAATTTCAATCAAACCCATCGTTACCGAGAAGGCGAGCAAGCTTACCGAAAAGCTTAACCGCTACACTTTCAGCGTTTCTCCCGAGGCTAACAAGTATCAAATCAAGGACCTCGTAGAGAAACTCTATGGTGTGAAAGTCATCCGCGTCAACACTATCAATGTCCGTTCAAAGAACAAATCACGCTGGACCAAGAGCGGTCTTCTCCGTGGCAAGACCACTGCATGGAAGAAAGCTCTCGTTACTCTGGCTGACGGACAGACCATTGACTTCTATAGCAATATTTAAATAAAATGGCAGTAAGAAAATTCAAGCCCACAACACCGGGGCAAAGACACAAAGTTATCGGAGTATTCAAAGGTACCATCACTGCTACTACTCCGGAAAAATCTCTTACAGTCGGCAAAAAGGCCTCAGGCGGTCGTAACGCCGAAGGTCATCTCACCACCCGCTACCTTGGTGGTGGCCACAAGCGCAAATACCGCATCATTGACTTTAAGAGAACTAAGGACGGTGTTCCCGCTGTAGTGAAGAGCATCGAGTACGACCCCAACCGTTCGGCTCGTATCGCCCTCCTTTACTACAAAGACGGTGCTAAAACTTACATCATTGCACCCAACGGCTTAAAGGTTGGTGATGAACTCCTTTCAGGTCCTGAGGCTCAGCCCGAGGTAGGTAACTGCCTCCCGCTCGCCAACATCCCTGTAGGTACACTCATCCACAACATTGAGTTGCGTCCTGGCCAGGGAGCTTTCATGGCTCGTTCAGCAGGTACATTCGCACAGCTGATTTCCCGTGAAGGCACCTACGCTATCATCAAATTACCTTCGGGTGAAACTCGCAAGATTCTTGCAGCATGTCGCGCAACTGTAGGTGTAGTCGGCAACTCTGAGCACTCTCTCGAACGCTCCGGTAAAGCTGGTCGTTCTCGTTGGCTCGGTCGTCGTCCCCGCAACCGCGGCGTAGTTATGAACCCTGTTGACCATCCCATGGGTGGTGGTGAAGGCCGCGCTTCCGGTGGTCATCCCCGTTCTCGCAAGGGTCTCTACTCTAAGGGTCTTAAGACTCGTGCCCCGAAGAAACATTCTTCGAAGTACATCATTGAAAGAAGAAAAAAGTAATCTGATTAATTAAGCAACACTTATCTCTATGAGTCGTTCATTAAAAAAAGGCCCGTTTATCAGCGTGAAGCTCGAAAAGAAGGTCGCTGCAATGGAAGAGAGTGGCAAGAAGTCGGTTATCAAAACCTGGAGCCGTGCTTCTATGATTGCCCCCGAATTCGTTGGACACACCTTCGCTGTTCACAACGGTAACAAATTTATCCCTGTCTATGTTACTGAAAACATGGTAGGCCACAAGCTCGGTGAGTTCGCTCCCACCCGCACATTCCGTGGTCACTCCGGTAACAGGAAGAAATAATTAGGGCCCTGATATAAATAATTCATTTGTAAAAAAGAAAAGAATTAAAATAAAATGGGTGTAAGAAAAAGAAATTCAGCCGACCTCAGGAAAGCCGAGCAGAAGACCATAGCATTCGCTAAGCTTCTCAACATCCCCACCTCACCCCGCAAGATGCGCCTCGTCGCTGACATGGTGCGTGGCGTAGAGGTTAACCGTGCACTCGGTATCCTGAAATTTTCAAATAAGGAAGCGGCTGCCCGCGTTGAAAAGCTCCTCCGTTCTGCTATCGCTAACTGGGAAGCAAAGAACGAACGTAAGGCTGATGCCGGCGAGCTTTATGTCAGCACTATTCATGTTGACTGCGCTCCCATGCTCAAGCGTCTCCGCACAGCCCCCCAGGGCCGTGGCTACCGAATCCGCAAACGCGCTAATCACGTCACATTGATTGTTGACACAATTGATAACAAAAACGCTAAAAAGGCTTAACAAATGGGACAGAAAGTAAATCCAATCAGCAATCGCTTGGGAGTTATCCGTGGATGGGACTCTAACTGGTATGGCGGTAAGAAATACGGCGATACTCTGCTCGAGGACTCCAAACTCCGCAAGTATCTCAATGTCCGCCTTGCAAAGTCAAGCGTTTCGCGCATCGTTATCGAGCGCACCATGAAGCTCATCACCATCACAGTTTGCACCTCACGTCCCGGTCTTATCATCGGTAAGGGTGGTTCAGAGGTTGACAAGCTCAAGGAAGAGCTCAAGAAAATCACCGACAAAGATGTTCAGATTAACATCTATGAAGTAAAGCGTCCCGAACTCGACGCTCAGATTGTGGCTTCAACCATCGCCCGTCAGATTGAAGGTAAGATTGCTTACCGTCGTGCTGTGAAGATGGCGGTTGCTTCAACCATGCGCGCTGGTGCCGAAGGTATCAAGGTTCAGGTTTCAGGTCGTCTCAACGGCGCTGAAATGGCTCGCTCAGAGATGTTCAAGGAAGGTCGTACTCCCCTGCACACCCTCCGCGCTGACATCGACTATGCCCTCGTCGAAGCTCACACCAAGGTTGGTGTTATCGGCGTAAAGGTATGGATTTGCCGTGGTGAAGTATATGGCAAGCGTGACCTCGCTCCCCAGTACACTTCAAACCAGAAGGAAAACCGTGGAGCCGGCAATAACGGTGCACCCCGTCGCGGCGGTTTCCGCAAACCCAAAAACAACCGTTAACCCCACAATTGATTCAACACAATGTTACAACCCAAGAAAACCAAATTCCGCCGCGCGCAAAAAGGCCGCATGAAAGGCCAGGCGCAGCGTGGCAACCAGTTGGCCTTCGGTTCGTTCGGCATAAAGACCTTAGAGTCTAAGTGGATCACCGGTCGCCAGATTGAAGCCGCCCGTATCGCTGTTACTCGTTACATGCAGCGTCAGGGTCAAATCTGGATACGTATCTTCCCTGATAAACCCATCACTAAGAAGCCTGCTGAGGTCCGCATGGGTAAAGGTAAGGGTGCTCCCGAAGGATTCGTTGCTCCCGTAACTCCCGGCCGCGTTATAATCGAGGTAGAAGGCGTATCTTACGACATCGCTAAGGAAGCACTCCGCCTCGCCGCTCAGAAACTCCCCGTGACTACCAAATTTATTGTTCGTCGCGACTATGACCCAACTCAAAATGTGTAAGCCATCATGAAGAAAGAAAAATTCACTGAAGTCAGCACTCAAGACCTCCGCGACCGCTTGGATGAAATGGAGAAGGATTACACCCAGCTCAAAATCAACCACGCTATCTCGCCCCTTGACAGCCCCGCTAAGATTACACATGCGCGTAAGGCTATCGCTCGCGTAAAGACTGAGTTGCGTCAACGCGAACTTAACAACAAATAAACTCCCCACATCAAATGGAAAAGAGAAATTTAAGAAAAGAACGCATCGGGGTTGTTTCAAGCAACAAGGGTGACAAGACCATCACTGTAATGGTGAAGTGGAAAGAGAAGCACCCCATTTATGGCAAATTTGTCAACAAAACAAAGAAGTACCATGCCCATGACGAAAAGAACGAATGCTCAATCGGCGACACTGTCCGCCTGATGGAGACTCGTCCCTTGAGCAAGACTAAGCGCTGGCGCCTGGTAGAAATCATCGAAAAAGTGAAGTAATATGATACAGACTGAAAGCCGTTTAACCGTAGCCGACAACAGCGGTGCCAAAGAGGCACTCTGCATCCATGTACTGGGTGGAACAGGCCGTCGTTATGCATCTGTGGGCGACATTATTGTAGTATCTGTCAAGAGTGTCATCCCTTCATCTGACGTTAAGAAAGGTACAGTTTCCAAGGCTGTAGTCGTACGCACAAAGAAGGAAATCCGTCGTCCCGACGGCTCCTACATCCGCTTCGACGACAACGCCTGTGTACTTCTCAACAACGCCGGCGAACTTCGCGGAACCCGTATCTTCGGCCCCGTTGCCCGTGAACTCCGCGCTGCAAACCAGATGAAGATTGTTTCACTTGCACCCGAGGTCCTCTAATCGTTCGTAACCGTCAAAAACATTAAAGTAATGAGCAAATTACATATCAAAAAAGGCGACATCGTCTATGTTCTTGCCGGCGAAGACCGTGGCAAGGAGGGTCGTGTGCTCAAAGTGCTCAGAGAAAAGCAGCGTGCCATCGTTGAAGGTATCAACATGGTGACTAAAGCTACTAAGCCCAACGCACAGCATCCCCAGGGCGGACTCATCAAGATGGAAGCCCCCATTCACATCTCCAATATCGCTCTTATCGACCCCAAATCGGGCAAACCTACCCGTATCAGCTGTCGCAGAGACGAGAAAGGTAACGTTATCCGAATCGCTAAAAAATCAGGAGAGGAAATTAAGTAATGAGCACCCAAACAGTTAAAAAAGACTATCAGGAACGCATCGTTCCCGCCCTGACCGAGAAATTCAACTACACCACACCTATGCAGGTGCCCAAGTTGAAGAAGATTGTCATCAACCAAGGTCTTGGTGCCGCTACTCAGGACAAGAAACTCATCGAGACAGCCATCAACGAGCTCACTGCCATCACCGGTCAGAAAGCTGTGGCTACCTTGTCACGTAAGGACATCTCTAACTTCAAGCTCCGTAAGAAAATGCCTATCGGCGTCATGGTGACACTCCGCCGCGACAAAATGTACGAATTCCTTGAAAGACTCGTGCGCGTCGCTCTTCCCCGTATCCGTGACTTCAAAGGTATCGACAGCAAGCTTGATGGCCGTGGTAATTACACTCTCGGTATCACAGAGCAGATTATCTTCCCGGAAATCAATATCGACACCATCAACAAACTTATGGGTATGAACATCACCTTCGTGACTTCAGCTAACACTGACGAAGAAGGTTACGCCCTGTTGAAGGAATTTGGTCTCCCTTTCAAAAACGCTAAAAACTAAGCATCGATATGGCAAAAGAATCAATGAAGGCACGCGAAGTCAAGAGAGCTAAACTCGTGGCTAAATATGCCAAGAAGAAAGCCGACCTTAAAGCTGCCGGCGACTATGAAGCTCTTCAGCTGCTGCCTAAGAATGCCTCAAGCGTACGCCTCCACAACCGTTGCTCAATCACCGGTCGTCCCAAAGGCTACATGCGTCAGTTTGGCATCTCTCGTATACAGTTCCGTGAGATGGCGTCAGCCGGTCTCATCCCCGGAGTGAAGAAAGCCTCTTGGTAATCCGATTTCCGCTGTAACGGTCCCCATTTGATATCCCTCTGAAATAGTCGACGGCTCGAGAGTCGTTACCTCTAAGCGGTGAGGTTCGCTTAAAAAAGTTACTCGACCCTTTGTGAACTGCCGCGGCCGCTCGACATCAATGGGATACCCCTTCAAAAGGGGACGCCATCATCCTCCCTCTCTTTCCTCCCCACTAAAGATAACAGTGAGTATTAAATATTGTTGGGATTTACCCCAATCAATTTAAACAATTTTTTAAAATGACTGATCCTATAGCAGATTATCTGACAAGATTGAGAAATGCAATCAAGGCAAACCACCGCGTTGTCGAGATTCCTGCCTCAAACTTGAAAAAAGAGATTACAAAGATTCTCTTTGAGCAAGGCTACATCCTCAACTACAAGTTTGAAGAGGGTGAAACCCCCGCTGGCGTCATCAAAATCGCCCTCAAGTACGACCCCATTGACAAGGTCAACGCCATCAAGAACCTTCAGCGCGTTTCTCGTCCGGGTCTCCGCCGTTATACCGGCTACAAAGATATGCCTCGTGTGTTGAATGGACTCGGCATCGCCATCCTCTCAACATCAAAGGGTGTTATGACTAATAAGAAAGCTCGTGACCTCAAGATTGGTGGCGAGGTTTTGTGTTACGTTTACTAATCAATAAGGAGGTACAGAATTATGTCAAGAATAGGTAAAGCTCCCATTGAGATTCCTGCAGGTGTAACAGTCACCGTCGACAAGGATAACGTAGTAACCGTAAAAGGTCCCAAGGGCACCCTCACTCAGAAAGTAAACCCCGACCTCGAAGTTAAAATCGAGGACAACCACGTGGTTGTAACCCGTCCCAGCGATGACCGCGAACACCGTGCGCAGCATGGTCTCTACCGCGCCCTCATCCACAACATGGTTGTCGGTGTTTCTACTGGCTATCGCAAAGAAATGGAATTAGTTGGTGTGGGTTACCGCGCTACATCCACCGGACAGGTGCTCGAACTTTCGCTCGGTTTCTCTCACGCAATATATATCAAGCTCCCACCCGAAGTGAAGGTAGAAGCTAAGACCGAGCGTAACAAGAACCCGCTCATCATCCTCGAAAGCGATGACAAGCAGCTTCTCGGTCAAGTGTGTGCAAAAATCCGTTCACTCCGCAAGCCCGAACCCTACAAGGGCAAAGGTATCAAGTTTGTGGGCGAAATTATCCGTCGCAAGTCGGGTAAGTCGGCAAGTGCTAAATAATTAAATTGATTTAAAACAATGGTTTCTAAGATACAACGTAGAAATAAAATCAAGACCCGCATCCGCGGTAAGATTTCCGGCACTGCCGCTCGTCCCCGCATGTCGGTTTTCCGCAGCAACAAGCAGATTTATGTCCAGCTCATCGACGACCTCGCAGGCACAACCCTTTGCGCTACTTCTTCTAAAGGCATCGAAGAGGGGACTAAGTGTGAAATAGCAGCTAAGGTTGGCGAAGCTATCGCTCAGAAAGCTCTCGCAGCTGGTATCACCGAAGTGGTTTTCGACCGTAACGGTTACCTCTTCCACGGCAGAGTTAAATCATTGGCTGACGCCGCTCGTAATGGCGGTCTTAAATTCTAAAGAATCATGGCAAATAAGAATAATAAAGTAAAGTCCACCAACGACCTCGAACTTAAGGACAAACTGGTTGCCATCAACCGTGTTACCAAGGTTACCAAGGGTGGTCGCACCTTTACCTTCGCCGCAATCGTTGTCGTAGGTAACGAGAATGGTATCGTAGGCTGGGGTCTTGGCAAGGCTAACGAAGTTCAGGCTGCCATCGCCAAGGGTGTTGAAGCTGCTAAGAAAAACCTTATCAAGGTTCCCGTTCACCGTGGAACTATTCCTCACGAACAGATTGCTAAGTTCGGTGGTTCACGCGTAATCCTCAAGCCCGCAAGCCACGGTACCGGTGTGAAGGCCGGTGGTGCGATGCGTGCAGTGCTTGAAAGCGTAGGTGTGACCGACGTGCTCGCAAAATCAAAGGGTTCTTCCAACCCCCACAACCTCGTGAAGGCTACTATCGCTGCTCTTGGCGAAATGCGCTCACCCGCTCAGATTGCCCAGAATCGCGGTATTTCTATTGAAAAAGTGTTTAACGGCTAATATTCTTTATACCAATGGCTAAGATTAAAATCACCCAGATAAAGAGCCGTATCAATGCTCCCGCAGTGCAGAAGCGCACTCTCGATGCTCTCGGCTTGAAGAAAATGCATCACTCAGTTGTCCTTGAGGACACTCCTTCTGTGATGGGAATGGTTAACGCAGTGCGCCACTTGGTTGAAGTGACCAACGCCTAAATTTAAAACATTAACACAACTATGGATTTAAGCAATTTAAAACCCGCTGTTGGCTCAGTACAGAAGAAAACTCGTATTGGTCGTGGTCCCGGTTCAGGCAAGGGTGGTACTTCTACCCGTGGTCACAAGGGTGCCAAGTCTCGTTCAGGCTACAGCCGCAAGATAGGTTTCGAAGGTGGTCAGATGCCTCTCCAGCGTCGTCTTCCTAAGTTTGGTTTCAAGCCTTTGAACCGTACAGAGTACAAGGCTATCAACCTCGCTGACCTTGAAGCTCTCGCCGTTGCTTCCGGTCTTGAGAAAATCGGCGTTGCCGAACTTATCTCTTCCGGTCTCGTAAACGGTAAGCAGCCCGTCAAGATTCTTGCTAACGGCTCTATTTCCAAGAAGCTCGCAGTTGAAGCAAATGCTTTCTCTGCTGCTGCTGAAAAGGCGATAGTCGAAGCAGGAGGTTCTGTAACTAAACTTTAATATCCCCTCCTCGAAATGAGATTTATTGAAACAATCCGTAATATTTGGACTATTGAGGAACTGAGAAAGCGCATCCTCATAACCCTTCTGTTGGTACTCGTTTACCGTCTGGGTTGCTACGTGGTCCTTCCCGGAATTTCTCCGGAAGACCTTGACGCCCTGACCAAGTTTACCAACAAGAGCGGTCTTATGCAGCTGCTCGACATGTTCTCGGGTGGTGCGTTCTCCCAGGCCTCGATTTTCGCCCTCGGTATCATGCCTTACATCACTGCATCCATCGTGATTCAGTTGTTGGGCATGGTGCTCCCATCGTTCCAGAAAATGCAGCGAGAGGGTGAAAGCGGACGTCAGAAGATGATGCAGTATACCCGTTACCTTACTGTGCTCATCCTCTTGCTCCAGGGTCCTGCATATTTGGCAAATCTCCAGTACCAGGTGAGCGCCGCTACAGGCGGTGCCCACATGGGTTTCTGGACTATTGCATATCTCACCGTAATCCTTGCAGCCGGCTCCATGTTCATCATGTGGCTCGGTGAGCGCATCACTGACCGCGGTATCGGTAATGGTATCTCCTTCATCATCTTGGTAGGTATCATTGCCCGTCTTCCGGGAGCGCTCTTCTACGAATTCACAAGCCGCCTTCCGGGTGCCACCGGTAGCCAGGGTGGTCTTATCATGTTCGTGGTAGAAATCATCCTCCTCTTCGCAGTCACTGTAGGTGCAGTGCTTCTCGTGCAGGGAACACGCAAGGTGCCCGTGCAGTACGCCAAGCGTATCGTGGGCAACAAGCAGTACGGTGGTGCTCGCCAGTATATCCCCTTGAAGGTGAATGCTGCCGGCGTTATGCCTATCATCTTCGCTCAGGCGATTATGTTTATACCTATCACTCTCGCCGGTTTCGGTAGCAGTGAAGGTACCTCAGGCTTCTACGCAGCTTTCTCTGATATCAACGGCTTCTGGTATAACCTCGTTTACTTCATCCTTATCGTTGCCTTCACCTACTTCTACACAGCCATCACAGTGCGTCCCACTCAGATGGCAGAAGACATGAAGCGCAACAACGGATTTATCCCCGGCGTCAAGCCTGGCAAGAAGACCGCAGAGTATCTTGACTCAATCATGTCACGCATCACTCTTCCCGGCTCATTGTTCCTTGGCATCGTGGCAATCCTTCCCGCCTTCGCTCGCTTCTTCGGCATCAGCCAGAATTTCGCGCAGTTCTTTGGCGGAACTTCACTCCTGATTCTTGTTGGTGTGGTGCTCGACACCCTTCAGCAAATCGAGAGTCATCTCATGATGCACCACTACGATGGTCTCATGAAGGATGGTAAAATCAAAGGTCGTACCACTGGTTCCGCTTACTAATCTCCAGTTTCGATTAAAGCAGAATACTTCACAGATAAATGATTTATCTTAAGACTCCGGAAGAAATCGAAAAAATGCGACAGGCATGCACGCTTGTGAGCCGCACACTTGGCGAAGTCGCCAAGTGGGTGGCTCCCGGCGTGACTACCCGTCACCTTGATAATATCGCACGTGAGTTTATGCGCGACAACGGGGGCAAGCCCGCTTGCCTCGGATACGGCGGTTTCCCCGCCACTCTTTGCATCGAGTTGAACGAGACTGTGGTCCACGGCTTCCCTTCAGGCTATGAGCTTCGCGAGGGTGATATAGTCGGCGTTGACACAGTGGTCGAGCTTGATGGCTACAATGGTGATATGTGTTATACTTTCCCGGTAGGGGAGGTGGCTCCCGAAGTGATGGCGCTCATGCGCACCACCAAGGAATCACTTTATAAAGGTATAGCCGCAGCCCAGGAAGGAAAACGCATCGGTGATATAGCCAATGCAGTCCAGACTTATTGCGAGCGACACGGATACACCGTGGTGCGCGAGATGTGCGGACATGGCATTGGAAAGAAGATGCACGAAGACCCCGAAGTCCCCAACTACGGGCGCCGCGGATGCGGACCTGTGCTGAAGAAGGGGATGTGTATCTGCATCGAGCCGATGATTAACCTCGGTAGCCGCAACATCGTTATAGAGCGTGATGGTTGGCAATGCCGCACCAAGGACCGCAAACCCTCAGCTCATTATGAGCACACCATTGCAATCCAGCCCGAAGGTCCCGAAATCCTCACCACTTTCGATTATATTGAAGAAGCACTCGGAGATAGATTCATTTAAATAATTACCAATACTGAACGAATAAAGTATATATGGCAAAACAAGCTGCAATCGAATTGGACGGCACTATCGTCGAAGCATTATCAAATGCAATGTTCCGCGTCGAGTTGGAGAACGGGCACGAAATCACCGCCCACATCTCAGGCAAGATGCGCATGCATTACATCAAGATTCTTCCTGGCGATAAAGTGAAAGTAGAAATGTCACCCTACGACTTGTCAAAGGGACGTATCGCTTTCCGCTACAAATAAAACCCTCTTTCCATTCATCTGAGTTATAATCACAACCACAATACCAATTTTACAATGAAAGTAAGAGCTTCAATCAAAAAGCGCACTCCGGACAGCAAAATCGTGCGCCGCAAAGGACGTCTTTACGTCATCAACAAGAAAAACCCCAAATACAAGCAGCGTCAAGGCTAACAGCCGCATGGATACCGGAAAACAGAAATTTAGACTCTCAATAGTTAATATTTCCCAATGATTCCTAATAAGTGTTTCATTTGGGGATTTTTCGGTGTCTACTCTGCAAAATTAGTATTAACTTTGCAAAAAATTTTAGTCAAGTAATCAAGTAATTATATGGCAGTAAGAATCGTGGGAGTTGACCTCCCCCAAAACAAAAGAGGTGAAATCGCCTTGACCTACATCTTCGGTATCGGTCGTAGCGCAGCCAAAAGCATCCTCGGAAAAGCTGGCGTTGATGTAAACATCAAAGTTAAAGACTGGACCGACGACCAGGCAGCTAAGGTGCGTGAAGTCATCGGTTCTGACTATAAGGTAGAAGGTGACCTTCGCAGCGAAATCCAGCTCAACATCAAGCGTCTTATGGATATCGGTTGCTACCGTGGTATCCGTCACCGTAACGGTCTTCCCGTTCGCGGTCAGAGCACTAAGAACAATGCACGTACCCGTAAGGGACGCAAGAAAACTGTTGCTAACAAGAAAAAAGCTTCTAAATAATAAACTGATATGGCAAAAAAGACAGTCGCAGCAAAGAAAAGGAACGTTAAGGTTGACGCCGCCGGCCAGCTTCACGTTCACTCATCTTTCAACAACATCATTGTGTGCTTAGCCAATTCAGAAGGTCAGGTTATTTCTTGGTCTTCAGCTGGCAAGATGGGTTTCCGTGGCTCAAAGAAAAACACTCCTTACGCTGCTCAGATGGCAGCTCAGGATTGTGCTAAGGTAGCGTATGACCTCGGTCTCCGTAAGGTTAAGGCTTATGTTAAAGGTCCCGGCAACGGACGTGAGTCCGCTATCCGTACCGTTCACGGCGCAGGTATCGAAGTTACTGAAATCGTTGACGTAACTCCGCTTCCCCACAACGGTTGCCGTCCTCCCAAGCGTCGTCGCGTATAATCAACGCTGACACTACCGCGCTAACGGCAGCAGTCATGCATCCCCGCCCAGCTCTACTTTCATATCAATTTTTGGGCGTAGCGGTAATGCTGATTGCATAAAAGTAAATTTTGAACCTTCAATTTTACAACTCATCAGATATACCCGCTCCTCAGTAAGCGCTGCGTATCCCGCTCAGATTTCCATAGTGAAATAGACCACATTTTTATATCACCTCTCTGTGGTCGCGGCTGTCACCCCGGAAATTTCCGAAGGATACTGAAATCCATCTGATGAACCAATCATCAAACTCAAATTAAAAATGGCAAGATACACAGGTCCTCGTACCAAAATCGCCCGCAAGTTCGGCGAACCCATCTTCGGTGAAGATAAGGTTCTCACCAAAAAGAACTATCCCCCGGGTCAGCATGGACTCAACAAGAGAAGAAAAACTTCTGAGTATGGTGTCCAGCTCCGTGAGAAGCAGAAAGCCAAATATACTTATGGCGTGCTCGAAAAGCAGTTCCATAACCTCTTCGACAAAGCATCACGCGCCAAGGGTATCACCGGTGAAATCCTTCTTCAGCTTCTCGAAGGCCGTCTCGACAACGTAGTATATCGTCTCGGCATCGCTCCTACACGTGCAGCAGCACGTCAGCTCGTGCTCCATCGCCACATCGTGGTTAACGGTAAGGTTGTTAACATCGCATCTTACGCTGTTAAGCCCGGCGACGTTATCGGTGTACGTGAAAAATCTAAGTCTCTCGAAGTAATTGCCGACGCTCTCGCCGGTTTTAATCACAGCAAATATCCTTGGCTCGAATGGGACGAAAGCCTCAAGGCTGGTAAATTCCTCCACGTTCCCGCCCGCGAAGATATCCCTGAGAACATCAAAGAGCAGCTTATCGTCGAGTTGTATTCTAAATAATCATTAAATTAAGATCCATGGCTATATTAGCATTCCAGAAACCCGACAAAGTCCTAATGTTGGAAGCCGACAATCATTTCGGTAAATTTGAGTTTAAGCCATTGGAACCGGGATATGGTATTACCATTGGCAACGCATTGCGTCGCATCCTTTTGTCTTCGCTCGAAGGCTTCGCCATCTCTACCATCCGCATCGATGGGGTGAAGCACGAGTTCGACACTATTCCCGGTGTCAAGGAAGATGTTACCAACATCATTCTTAACCTCAAAAAAGTAAACCTCAAACAGACTGTTGAGGATACCGATTTTGAAAAGGCTACCATCACTGTGTCAGGTCAGGAAGAGTTCACAGCCGGTGACATAAGCAAAGCACTCAACGGATTCGAGGTTTTGAATCCCGACTTGGTTATATGTCATTTGGATCCGAGCGCCAGCTTCACTATTGACCTCACTATCAACAAGGGTCGCGGTTGGGTTCCCGCCGAGGAAAACAGAAGCGCAAATGATGCTATCGACGTCCTCGCGATTGACTCAATCTACACTCCTATCCAGAATGTGAAGTACACAGTGGAAAACTTCCGTGTAGACCAGAAGACTGACTACGACAAGCTGACACTCGAAATCACCACCGACGGTTCAATCCTCCCCAAGGACGCCCTTAAGGAAGCCGCTAAAATCCTCATCTACCACTTCATGCTATTCTCTGACGAAAAGATTACTCTTGAGACAGACGAGGCTGACGGTGAAGAGGAATTTGATGAAGAAGTGCTCCACATGCGACAGCTCCTCAAGTCCAAGCTTGTAGATATGGACCTTTCCGTGCGCGCACTCAACTGCCTCAAGAGCGCCGAGGTTGAAACCCTTGGTGAGCTCGTGGTCTTCAACAAGACCGACCTCTTGAAATTCCGAAACTTTGGTAAGAAGTCACTCACCGAGCTTGATGAGCTTCTTGCTAATCTAAATCTTTCTTTCGGAATGGACATTTCAAAATATAAACTTGATAAAGAGTAATTATAACGATGAGACATAATAAAAAATTCAACCATCTCAGTCGCAAGAAGGCTCATCGCGACGCGCTGCTCGCCAACATGACGATTTCGTTGATAATGCACAAGCGCATCTTCACAACTCTCGCCAAGGCTAAAGCACTCCGTGTATACGCTGAGCCCCTCATCAACCGAGCTAAGGAAGACAGCACTCCCAACCGCCGTCTTGTATTCAGCCACCTCCAGAACAAGGAAGCTGTGACTGAACTCTTCCGTGAAATCGCACAGAAGATTGCTAACCGCCCCGGTGGTTACACCCGTATCCTCAAGACCGGCAACCGTCTTGGTGACAATGCTAAGACTTGCTTCATTGAACTCGTTGACTACAACGAAAACATGCTCAATGACAAGCCCTCTAAGAAAGCAGGTCGCACCCGTCGTTCACGTCGTGGCGGCAAGGCTAACGCAGAGGCTGCAGCACCCGCAGCAGAAGCTCCCGCAACTGAAGCACCCGCAGCAGAATAACGAATATCTCGAAAAGATATATAGTGAAATCACCGTATGCCTCCGAGAGGCACACGGTGATTTTTTTATTACTACAGATTTAAATCCTTACTCCTCCTTGTTAAATCCAATCTCCCTCCCATGTTTACTTCCGGCGAAAAGCGCGGCTTGATAGCGCTGGTTATATTATTGGGGCTTTTGCTTCTGTTTGTAGTAGGTCGAAGAGCCCTGTTTTCTCCTCCGGTCTCATCAGTCGTTGATTCCCGGTCTGACAGCATTGCTACTGAGGCAGTGATGATGGCTCCCGCAGCTCCTGTCGACACGATTGTAAAAGTGCGGAAAAAGCGTCGTAATGCAGATGCCGATTCGGTTAAGCGGAAGAAAAAGCGTTCAGCTGAGAAAACCCGACGCGAGCCGATTGTGCGCGACCCTCTTTCCGAGCCTCTCAATAGTCTCTGAATCCTCCTTCTCTCCGCCAGCCGTGACAGCGTGAACGAGCATAGCAGCAGTCATCTAATCCATCTCTCTTTCCTATTAGAGCCGCTATGCTTAGATACATAATGAATTAATCGCGATACTCTCTGATATAACAATGCCGCCCTCCTGACCGATAGTCGGGAGGGCGGCATGCGTTATAGTGTCAGATGCTTTGCCGGAAGTTTTGTCGCCGGCGGTGCATGTCTGATTTCAATTAGAGGTCAAGAGGGTCGACTGTTTCCTCGTTTACGGGAATGTCGGTATTTACATTCTTAGAACCTACAAGACCGTAGAACAGAAGGTAAGCAAGCATGGCAACCACAAGCCAGTAAGAAGTCATGTAGCCGGCTGCATGGGCGATACCGTTCTGGATAAGGGGCATAACGCCACCGCCAACCACCATCATCATGAAGATGCCTGACGCCTGCGCGGTGTATTTTCCGAGACCTTCAACAGCGAGATTGAAGATGCCGCCCCACATGATTGAGGTGCAGAGACCGCAGAGAATCAAAAGGAATGCACTTACAGGCACTTGGGCGCCGCCTGCATAAAGGAATTCAGGTACGGGGAAAGTGGTGGTCTTAGGAATGAAGATAGCGAAAATGATAAGCAGGATGGCAGTTGTTGACACTGCGATAAGCTGAACGCGAGATGATACAGCACCGCTGATGAAGCCCGAAAGTGTACGTCCTACGAGCATGAACAGCCAGTATACAGCCACAATCGCACCTGCTATGGCAGACGCTTCACCGCTCACACCGGCACCATTGGCACCCTGGTCTGCAAGGTAGAAGTTAAGAGTTCCGGGGATACCGATTTCGATACCTACATAGAAGAAAATACCAATAACACCGAGCACTGTGTGACGGAAGTTCCAGGGAGAGTGTGAGTATTTCACCTTCTTGCTGCCGCTCTGGAGGTTGGGCTCAGGAATTGAAACGAAGGTAAGGATTACGAATGCCACAGCGAAGATACCCATACCGATGAAGAGTAGGGGAGACACCGCGCCAATCATTGTATCCTTGGTGAGCACGCCGATGAGTGCGCCTACGAAGAAGGGAGTGAGAGTTCCTGACAGAGAGTTGAGCGCGCCACCGAACTGGAGCAGCTGATTACCCTTGTTGCCGCCGCCGCCAAGAAGGTTGAGCATAGGACACACAACTGTGTTAAGCATGCACACGCAGAAACCGCAGATAAATGCGCCAAGAAGATAGATAAAGAAGTTAAGGGTGATGGGGAAAGTGGCAGCCACACCTTCGGCAGTGGTTGATGAGAAGTTGAAGATTACAGTGTCGACACCTACCTTGCTTGAGAGGAACTGCACGAACAGACCGACGATACCTACTCCGATAGCCCAGAGAGCTGTTTTCTTATAGCCGATTTTCACGAGAAGATTGCCGGCGGGGATACCCATGAACAGATATGCGAGGAAGTTCATCATGTTACCCATCATACCTAACACGGAATTGCCCTCAAATTGATTGCCCCATATTGTGCCGATGGGCGCGGCAAGGTTAGTCACGAATGAAATCATTGCGTAGATGAAAAACATCACGATAATCGCAATGAGATGTCCGTTTTTCTTGGCGGAATTTTCCATTTTAATTTTTTAATAGGGTTAAGTTATTTTTTTATTGTTTAGTTAAATTCTGCGTGATTGCCGGAGTGGTATTCTGCCCGGCTTATTGTACATG
>Ga0224483_100103_pt1 | contig 21329 bp, 26 predicted proteins | sample hydfratestSal1_FD_181453 | JGI IMG/M metagenome (GOLD analysis project Ga0224483, IMG submission 181453) | Metatranscriptome of mouse feces microbial communities from Columbus University, Ohio, United States - Sal1 (Metagenome Metatranscriptome) ... | reverse complement strand
TCAGAGGTTTTGGTCTTGTCAAGAAAGGGTTGAGAAATGATCGCATGTAAGATCGTCCATTTGAAAGGATTCATGTCCCATCTGCTGATCAAGGAGAGCTTTGACGCGTTCTGGCTGTCGGAGGCTTCGGTCACCACGGGGAATACATTTACGATAGACGGGATGCTGCACCCGGAGTTTTTCTCCCAGGAGGCGCAGGAGGTCTTAAAGCGGCGGCATCGGACGCATTCCCTGTGGAAAGAGGTGAAGCCTTTTTGCTATTCGATCATACGGGGGAAGCAGACGCCGCTGCAGTTTAAGTTTGTGTTCCGGCTCTCTTATGTGAAGATGTGCCAGGCGTTGGAGAATGCCGGGATCGCCATAGATCCGGAGCAGGTGGATGGGCTGTTCTTGAATGTGCAGTACCAGGGGGGAGCGCTCATCTGTACGACGGGGACGTCGCTGAAAGTTTTTACGATGGATAAGTCGCTGGACCAGATGTGGGATCAGATGGTCCTGCGGTTTTTCCAGAAGATGGGGATCGAGTATGAGGAGGGGTGAGGCGTGGGGAGGACGCCGGCCGGATAAGGGATATGCCCCTTGGCGGCGTCCCCATACATTCCCTCCCCCAGATCGTACCCGCAAAAGAACGTGCATGATCCCCCATAAAAGCAAACTGCCCGGTTGTTTGCCGGGTAAGATCATGTTATAATTGGCAAATAATGAACTTTTTTTTTATTGTGAGGAATGCACGAGAGCATATGGATAATGGAGGCGTTTATGGGGATTTTGATCAAAAACGGCCGGGTGATCGACCCGGATACAAGATTGGATGAGATCGCGGATGTGTATATCGAGGATGGCATCATCCAGAAAGTGGGGAAGATAAAAGGAGAAAAGGCAGGACAGGTCCTGGAGGCGGACGGGTGTTATGTGATGCCCGGGCTGATCGACCTGCATGTGCATTTCAGGGATCCGGGTCAGGAGAAGAAAGAGGATATCGCCACCGGGGGCAAGGCTGCGGCAAAAGGCGGATTTACCACGGTGCTGGCCATGCCCAACACCCATCCGGTCATCGACACGGCGAGCCGGGTAGGCTATGTCCATCACAAAGCGGAGGAGCTGAGCCCGATCAAGATCTTGCAGGCCGGCGCGATCACCAAGGGTCAGAAGGGGGAAGAGCTGGCCGATATCGAGGAGATGATCCAAGCAGGCATCCCGGCGATCTCCGAGGACGGCCAGTCGGTCATGAATTCCCAGCTCTACCGGCAGGCCATGCGGATCGCGAAGGAGAATGACATCCCGGTGATGGCCCACTGCGAAGACGGGCCCATGCGGGGCAAGGGCTGCATGAATGACGATGAGAGGGCTGCAGCATTGGGTCTGCCTGGGATCAGCAATGTGGTGGAGGACATCATCGTGGCCCGGGATATCTTCCTGTCAAAAGATACAGGGGCGCACCTGCATCTGTGCCACTGCTCCACGAAAGAGAGCATGCGGATGCTGGCGGGGGCTAAAAAAGACGGACTTCCCGTCACAGGTGAAGTCTGCCCACATCATTTTACCCTGTGCAGCGAGGATATCCCTGGGGACAATCCCAATTATAAGATGAATCCGCCCCTTCGGAGACGGGAGGATAAAGAAGCCATCCTGGAGGCGCTTAAGAGCGGCGTGGTGGACGCGATCAGCACGGACCATGCGCCCCACACGGCGGCGGAGAAATCCGGTTCCATGCGGGATGCGCCTTTTGGCATCGTGGGCCTGGAGACCAGTGTGGCCCTGACGATCACAGAATTGGTGGACAAAGAGATCATCACGCCGATGCAGATGGCCGAGCTGATGAGTTACAATCCGGCAAAGATCCTGCGCTTGGACAGGGGATCTTTGCGGGAAGGCAAAGCGGCGGACGTGGTGGTGATCGATCCGGATGAGGCGTATACCATCGATGCGCGGACTTTTGTTTCCAAGGGAAAGAATACGCCGTTCCATCGAAGAAAGGTAAAAGGACGAGTGAAGGTGACGATCTGCGGCGGTGAGATCGTCTACCAGGATGAAAAATAGGGAGGACCGAGAGAAGTGATCGAGAAACTGATCGAAAAGATAAAACAGACGGAAGCGCCGATCGTGGCGGGCCTGGATCCCATGCTGGACTACATCCCCCAGGCGATCTTGCAGAGGTCTTTTGATGTATACGGTGAGACTTTAGAGGGGGCGGCGGATGCAGTGTGGGAATTTAACAAAGGCATCATAGACGCCATCTATGACCTGATCCCCGCAGTGAAGCCCCAGATCGCCATGTATGAGCAGTTTGGCATCCCGGGCTTGGGAGCGTATAAGCGCACCGTGGACTACTGTAAAGCGAAAGATCTGGTGGTGATCGGGGATATCAAGCGGGGCGACATCGGCTCCACATCAGCCGCCTATGCGGCCGGGCATCTGGGCCGGGTGCAGGTGGGGAGCCAGTCCTACGCACCCTTTGACGAAGATTTTGCCACGGTGAACCCTTATCTGGGCACGGATGGGGTCAGACCGTTTGTGGATGTGTGCAGAGAATATAAAAAGGGCCTGTTCGTATTGGTAAAGACCTCCAATCCCTCCAGCGGCGAATTCCAAGACCGTCTGGTGGACGGCAGGCCGTTGTATGAGTGGGTGGGTGAGAAAGTGGACGCGTGGGGCCGGGACCATATGGGCAGCCAGTACAGCTACATCGGAGCCGTCGTGGGCGCCACATACCCGGAGATGGGTAAAAAACTGCGCAAGCTCATGCCCCGGACCTTTTTCCTGGTGCCGGGATACGGGGCCCAGGGGGCAAAAGGGGCCGATCTGGCCAACTTTTTCAACGAAGACGGGCTGGGCGCGATCGTGAATTCATCCAGGGGCATCATCGCTGCGTACAGACAGGAAACGTACGCGTCTTTCGGCGAAGACGGCTATGCCCAGGCATCCAGAAAAGCGGTGGAAGACATGGCGGCGGATATCCGGGAGGCTTTAGCGCGTGTCTGAAAAAATGCGTTATGTCACCTGTGCGTCACGGTTGGCGTGGATGATCTTTAAGACACGCTCTAGGATAGAGTGGGAAAGGGATGGATCATGAAACAAAAAGAAATATGCCGGGTACTCCGGCAGGAACGGATCAATACATCCGAGCCCTCCGACGTGGGGATCTACAGCCTGTGGCTGGAGACGAAAGACATTGCCAGGAAGGCGGCGCCGGGACAGTTCGTGATGGTGTACGGTAAAGATGACAGCCGCCTATTGCCCCGGCCGATCAGTATCTGCCAGACAGACGGGACAGCGCTGCGTCTGGTATACAGGGTGGCTGGGTCCGGGACCCGGGAGTTTTCCCGGCTGGGTCCGGGTCAGACTTTGGAAGTCCTGGGTCCGCTGGGCAACGGTTTTCCGCTCGGGGAAGTACAGGGAGAGCATGTGCTCCTCCTGGGCGGCGGGATCGGGATCCCTCCCATGCTGGGGACAGCCGTTAAACTGGGGAAAAATGCCACGGCAGTCCTGGGTTATCGGCACGAGACGTTTTTGAGGGAGGAGTTTGCAGAGGTCTGTCCGGTGGCATTCGCCACGGAGGACGGCAGCAGCGGTGTGAAGGGCAATGTACTGGATGTGATCCATGAAGGCGGATTGCGGGCAGATGTGATCTTTGCCTGTGGTCCGGCGCCCATGCTGCGTGCGGTACAGGCGTACGCAGCGGAGGAAGGGATCCGCTGCTGGATCTCGATGGAAGAGAGGATGGCCTGTGGGATCGGGGCGTGCCTTGGCTGTGTCTGTGATACGACCCAGGAGGATCCACACTCCCATGTACACCGGAAGCGTGTCTGTAAGGACGGCCCTGTTTTCCTGAGTACGGAGGTGAGACTATGACACAGAAGATCCGTATGGATGTGAAGATCGCAGGTGTGGAGTTTAAGAATCCCGTCATGACGGCTTCCGGCACTTTTGGTTCCGGGGCAGAGTATGGGGAATATGTGGATCTGGACGGTCTGGGAGCCGTGGTGACCAAAGGGGTGGCCAGTGTGCCCTGGGCCGGGAATCCCACGCCCCGGATCGCGGAGACCTGCGGCGGGATGCTCAATGCCATCGGATTGCAGAATCCGGGGATGGAAGTGTTCTGCGAGAGGAATCTTCCTTTTTTAAAACAGTATGACACGCGGGTGATCGTAAACGTATGCGGCCGGACCCAGGAGGATTACTGCCAGGTGGTGGAGCGTCTTTCCGGGGAGCCGGTGGATATGCTGGAGATCAATGTCTCCTGCCCGAATGTGAAAGAGGGCGGCATTGCATTTGGACAAAATGCAGATGCTCTGGAATCGATCACCCGGGCGGTGAAGAGATACGCTGCACAGCCGGTGATCATGAAACTGAGCCCCAATGTGACGGACATCGGTGAGATGGCCCGGGCGGCGGAGGCGGGCGGAGCGGACGCGATCTCCCTGATCAACACTCTGACCGGGATGAAGATCGATGTGCATAAGAGGACTTTTGCGTTGGCCAACCAGACCGGAGGGCTTTCCGGTCCGGCTGTGAAACCGGTGGCCGTGCGGATGGTCTACGAAGCGTCCAGGGCTGTCTCTCTGCCCGTGATCGGGATGGGTGGGATCCAGAGCGGGGAAGACGCGGTGGAATTCCTCCTGGCGGGGGCGACGGCGGTGTCCGTGGGCACAGCGAATTTCCACGACCCGTGTGTGACACAGAAGATCGTCGCCGGTCTGCAGGCTTATCTGGAAAAATATGGGATCGAAGATGTAAAGGACCTGATCGGGGCGGTACAGCCTGTCCCTGGTCCAAGTTAGATGGCGTGGAGGTGTCCATATGGAGGATTATAGTATTTTTCGGGATCTGGCCATCATACTGGTGACGGCGAAATATTTCGGGATCTTTGCGCGGAAGATCAATGCGCCCCAGGTCGCCGGTGAGATCGTTGCCGGACTGATCATCGGGCCCAGTATACTCGGGTTTGTGCAGAACTCTGATCTTATCATGCAGATCGCGGAGATCGGGGTGCTCTTATTGATGTTTTCCGCCGGGTTGACCACGGATCTAAAGAAGATGATCAAGACAGGGCCGGTGGCGTTTCTGGTGGCGTGCTGCGGCGTGTTCGTGCCGCTGGCAGGCGGGACCATCCTGTACCGGGCGGTCTACGGCGGAGCGGGGAGTGAGAGCTTTTACCGGGCGCTGTTCATTGGGTGTATCATGACGGCCACATCGGTGAGCATCACGGTACAGGCGCTGCGGGAGATGGGGTATCTGCAGGGGACCGTGGGCACCACGATCTTGAGTGCGGCGATCATCGACGACGTGATCGGTATCATCGTGCTCACGTTTGTGATCGGCTTAAAGAGCGATGATGTGAAGCCCTCGGCCGTGATCATCCAGACGGTGCTGTTTTTTATATTTACGGTCATCGTGGGGCTGATCTTTTACAAGATCTTCAAGGTCATCGATGAGCGGCATCCCCATACCCACAGGCTTTCGATCCTGGGGCTGGCGCTGTGCTTCGCGCTGGCCTATGTTGCGGAGACTTTCTTTGGTATCGCGGATATCACGGGGGCTTTTGCGGCGGGGATCATCCTGTGCAGCATCAAGGATGCAGATTATATTGCGGAAAAGATCGATATCAATTCGTATATGTTGTTTGGGCCGGTGTTTTTTGCCAGTATCGGGTTAAAGACAGATATCGGTGATATCAACGCGGGGATCATCTGGTTTTCCATCGGGTTCATCGTGGTGGCCCTGGTCGCGAAGATCATCGGCTGCGGCCTGATCAGCCGTATATGCAGATTTAATATGCCGGATTCTCTGAAGATCGGAGTGGGGATGATGGCGCGTGGGGAGGTGGCATTGATCATCGCCCAGAAAGGGCTTGCCGTGGGACTGATGGATCCGGTGTATTTTACATCTGTGATCTTGCTGATCATCGTCTCCTCCATCGCAACACCGCTCATATTGAAATTTTTGTATGCAAGATATCCGGACGTAGAACAGACGAGTCCGTTTTAGCAAAGGGGAATTTTGTATGAAGAGAGCATTGGCAGGGATAATATGTTTTGTGACAGTTCTGGCAGGGGTTTCCGGCTGCGGCGTCGAGAGCCGTACAGCGGCGGCTTCTGCACAAACGGCGCCGGCACAGACGCAGACCAGTCAGGCCGCCGGGACAGCTTCAGAAGATGTGGGGATGGCCCTGGCAGAGGAACCTTTACTCCAGTTGGAGGAGGCCGTACCGGCAGAGGGCATACATATCGCCGTCGTGGCAAAATCCACGGAGGGCGGTTATTGGAAATGCATGAAAAAATACATGAAGGAAGCGGTGGAGTATATCAACACGTTTTATGGTCTGGAAGGGGAGCGTGCCGTGCAGGTGACGTTTGAAGGGCCGGATTCGGAGGAGGAGGTGGAGGAGCAGATCAACACGATCGATGCGGTGCTGGCGGAGAATCCGTCGGTATTGTGCCTTGCCGCCATCGATATGAATTCGTGCCAGGCCCAGATGGAGACGGCCAGGGACAACGGGATCCCTGTGGTGCTCTTCGACTCCAAAGTGAAAAACGGGGACGGGACCGTATTCTGTGCCACGGATAACCAGGCGGCCGGTGCGGAGGCTGCGCGGCAGCTCTGTGCGGCCATGGACCAGACAGGAAAGGCCGTGGTGTTTGCGGATGCGCCCTACAGTCAGGCGGCCCAAAGCCGGGTCAAAGGTTTTAGGAAAGAGATCCGGGAAAACTACGAGGATGTGAAAGTGGAACGGGTTTTTACAGGGACGGAAGAGGCAGAAGGTAAGAGCACGGAGGCGGTCATCCGGGAAGTGTTGGAGGAGGGCCGTGTGGACGGTATCTTCTGTACCAGCCAGGCCATTGCGGAACAGGCGCTCGCAGTTTTGGAAGACTATCCGGAAAAAGAGATCCCCCTGGTGGGATTTGACGCGGGAAGACAGCAGATGCAGGCGATCCATGAGGGGCGGGAGACGGGCGCAGTCGTCCAGGATATACCGCACATGGCCCGCCAGACGATCCAGGCAGCTTTTTATGCGGCGCTGCCCAGCCAGCCGGACGGGACACAGGAAAACATCAAAGTGGAACATGTCTGGGTGGATGAGCAGAGTCTAAAGGAAGCGGAAGCGACGGGCATCCTGTATGATTGAACTGATTTTTTAGACAAAAGACGGATTTCAAAAGAATCCACACAAAAATCCGACAAAAATTTTGTAAAAAAGTAATAATATCGAAATTGGAAAAATAGATTGCGTATAAGATAAGAAACTGTTAGAATAAGGAGTAGCGGACTATGAAGAAGTGGACGGGTATTTCGGAGATGATGAGGAACATCACATTGTTGGGCCAGTTGGGTATCTCGCTTGTCGCACCTCTTTTGCTCTGCTTGGCTCTATGTTGGTGGCTCTATGCCCATGTGGGTTTGGGCGGTTGGGTCTATATCCCTGGTTTTTTCTTTGGCCTGGGCGGTTCGGGTATGTCTGCATACAAAGTGTTCATGACGGTGACCGGACGGCAGGAGAAAAAGGAGGAGAAAGCCAAGATATCTTTCAACAGCCATCATTGACGCCGCGTATGGCAAACTAGGAAAAAACAGACCGGAGGTAATCAAGTTATGAGTGGTTTGATCAAAGAGATCCAGCCGGCAGTCAAGAAAGAGACGCAGAGGATGGTCGTGATCACAGCCGTGGGTGTGACGCTCATGTGGATCATTTTCGCTGTGCTCCACTTTATCGTGCCCGGCACGGTGCCTTTTGGCTACACTGTCATCCTGGGGGGGATTGGAGGTGGCCTTGTCGCCGTCCTGAATTTTTTCTGGATGGGGCTGACGGTACAGAAAGTTGCTGCTGCCACAGATGAGGGAAGCGCCCGGACAAAGATGCGGGCAAGCTATACCCAGAGGATGATGTTCCAGATGCTCTGGGTGGTGGCGGCTATCATAATCCCTTGTTTCCAGTTTGCAGCGGGGATCGTTCCCCTGTTCATCCCGAGTATAGGCATCAAGTTTTTGGGGATGACAAACCGGATCTCGTGACCGACAAAGGCTGGATGGTCACGGGCAGTATGTTTTATGACTGAGACACATACACAGCCAGAGAGGAGGTGAAAAAAGGAAATGGATGTAGATATTTCAGGCGCCAAAGTCTTATTTACCCTGCCGATCGACCTGCCGATATTAGGGCCGCTCGCCGTCAGCGAGACGATCGTAGTCAGCTGGGTGGTACTTCTGATACTCACAGTATTGTGTCTGTGGCTGACGCATGACCTGAAGGTGGAGAAGATCTCCAAGCGGCAGGCTGTGGCAGAGATGCTGGTGGAACTGGCAAATAACTTCGTAGTGGGCAACATGGGCGAGAGATTCCGTTATTTTGTCCCGTTCGTGGCAGCACTGTTCGCCACCGGCGTATGCTCGAACCTGATCAGCCTTTTTGGGGTGAGGAGTCCCACGGCGGATCTGGATACAGAGCTGGCATGGGCTGTGATCGTATTTATACTGATCACGAAACAGAAGATCCAGACAAATGGCCTGGGCGGGTATCTGTTGGATTACACCAAACCGATCCCGATCCTGGCACCGTTCAACGTCCTGTCAGAGATCGCAACACCGATCGGTATGTCGTTCCGTCATTTCGGTAATATCCTGTCAGGCGTGGTCATCAACACCCTGCTCTACACAGCGCTGGCTATGGCAAGCTCAAAATTATTGGGGCTGATCCCAGGCGTGGTAGGTGCAGTCCTGTCCCAGATCCCTATCTTGGACGTTGGTATCCCGGCGATCCTGTCGTTTTATTTTGACTGGCTCTCCGGCCTGCTGCAGCCGCTGATCTTCAGTATGCTGACAGTCATGTTCATCGCCAATGCGGCGGAGGAATCCTGATCTAAAGAGAGCGATCAAGGGTTACAACTGAATAAGGAAAAAGAAAAAACATTTTATTTATTATTTTTTAGGAGGATAACTATTATGGAATTTATAGCAAAAGGTATTGCGCTCGCAGGATGCGCACTCGGAGCAGGTATCGCATTGATCGCCGGCGTTGGCCCTGGTATCGGTGAAGGCCAGGCAGTTGCATCTGCCCTGGAAGCGATCGGACGTCAGCCAGAATGCAAAGGTGATGTGACTTCAACAATGATCTTAGGTTGTGCGCTCGCAGAGACGACCGGTATCTACGGCTTTGTAACTGGTCTGCTGCTGATCTTCGTAGCTCCTGGTATGTTTACAGGTCTTCTGGGATAATATCGTATTTAAAAAGCAGCAGAACAGGAGGTTACAAGCATGCAGGTACAGGAATTAGTAGGATTCGTGCCGTGGACCTTCATTGCGCAGATCTGCAACCTTTTGATCCAGGTCTATATCTTTAAACGCTTCTTGTTCAAACCAGTGAATGCGATGCTGGAGAAGAGGAGAGCGATGGCGGACGCTGAGATCCAGGATGCAGTGAAAGCAAAAGACGATGCCCAAGCTATGAAAGCTGAATATGAGCAGAATATGCAGGAGGCAAAGAATAAGGCTAATGAGATCTTGAGCACAGCTCAAAAGACAGCCGCGGTACAGAGCGAAGAGATGATCCGGGAAGCTACCCAGCAGGCAGCAACCATCAAGACGAAGGCCGAGAAAGATATTGCCATGGAAAAGGCAAAAGCGGTCAATGAGATCAAAGATGAGATTGGCAGCATGGCAATGGAGATTGCCGGCAAAGCCATTGGGCGTGAACTCCGTGAGGAGGATCATACGAAACTGATCAATGAATTTATAGCGAATGTAGGTGAGGGATCATGACGCAGGCTGCTAGGCTATACGGCGGAAGCCTCTATGATCTTGCCGCCGAGGAACAGCTCACAGAGGATATCGGGGAACAGATGACCCAGATCCGGCAGTTATTTCGGGAAAACCCCGATTATATAAGGCTGTTGTCAGAGCCGTCCATCCCGAATCAGGAGCGGATCGGACTGATAGACAAGGCGTTTGGTGATAAGGCTGAAAAGTATTTGATAAGCTTTTTAAAATTGTTGTGTGAACGGAATATATTGGCAGAGTTTTCTGGCTGCTGTGATGAGTTTACGCGGCGCTATAATGCAGATCATAACATATCCGAGGCTGTGGTCACCAGTGCAACAGAGCTGAGTGAGGAACAGATGTCGGCGCTGAAAGAGAAGCTGGAGAAGATCAGTGGGAAGACGATCTCCCTCAAGCAGCGGATCGATCCATCGGTGTTGGCGGGTCTGCGCGTAGAACTGGAAGGAAAACAGCTGGACGGCACGGTACAGAGCCGTCTGTCCGGTATTTCCAAGAAACTAAGTGAAGTAATCGTATAAGGATGGGAATGGAAACATGCAATTAAAACCTGAAGAAATATCCAAGGTCATCCGCAGTCAGATCAAATATTACGAGAATACGATACAGCAGAACGAGACGGGTACAGTCCTGATGGTCGGTGACGGTATTGCCAGGGCCAGCGGCCTTATTGACTGCATGGCCGGAGAATTGCTGGAATTTGAAGACGGCAGTTTCGGTATGGCACAGAACCTGGAAGAGAACAGTGTATCCATCGTATTATTTGGTTCCGATGAGAATATCGGTGAGGGGCAGACTGTAAAACGTACCGGAAAGGTCGTATCTGTACCCGTTGGCGATGCCATGATCGGGCGTGTCGTAAATGCACTTGGACAACCCATAGATGGTGCGGGACCTATCGAGACGAAAGAATTCAGACCTATTGAGAGCCGTGCGCCGGGTATCTGTGAGAGACAGCACGTATCAGAACCTCTCCAGACCGGGATCAAGGCTATTGACTCCATGGTACCGATCGGACGCGGCCAGCGTGAGCTGATCATCGGTGACCGCCAGACAGGTAAGACCACACTGGCGGTGGATACGATCATCAACCAGAAAGGCCAGGACGTGATCTGTATCTACGTGGCGATCGGACAGAAACGTTCCACAGTGGCAAGCCTTGTGGAAGATCTGACGAAGAATGGCGCTATGGAGTACAGCATCGTGGTAGCGGCGACGGCTTCCGAGGCCAGCCCGCTGCAGTTCATTGCACCTTATACCGGGTGTGCAATGGGTGAATATTTTATGGCACAGGGAAAACATGTGCTGATCATCTATGATGACTTGAGTAAACATGCGGTGGCTTACCGTGCGCTGTCCCTGCTGATCCGCCGTCCGCCAGGACGTGAGGCTTACCCGGGCGACGTCTTCTATCTGCACTCAAGGCTCTTAGAGCGTGCAGCGAAGATGGACGATGAACATGGCGGCGGTTCCCTGACAGCCCTGCCCGTGATCGAGACCCAGGCTGGTGACGTGTCGGCATATATCCCGACCAACGTTATCTCCATCACAGACGGTCAGATCTTCCTGGAGACAGAGTTGTTCCACTCCGGCGTTATGCCGGCGGTAAACCCGGGTATCTCCGTATCCCGTGTTGGTGGTGACGCACAGATCAAGGCCATGAAGAAAGTGGCCGGTACACTGAAGCTGATCTATTCACAGTACAGGGAGCTGCAGAGTTTCGCACAGTTTGGCTCGGACCTGGATGCCGACACAAAGGCGCGTCTGGATCAGGGTGCCCGTATCGTGGAAGTGCTCAAGCAGAACCAGGGTGCGCCTGTACCAGTAGAGAAACAGGTAGCGATCTTGTATGCCGTTACCAAGGGGATCCTGTCTAAGGTAGCTGTGGAAGACGTACATGATTACGAGATGGGCTTATACAGTTACCTGGATGCCGACGCAGACGGGATCGCTGTGATGAAAGAGATCCGTGAGACGTCCAAGCTGGAAGAAGCGACGGATGAGAAACTGAAAAAAGTATTAGAGAGTTATACAGAGCATTTTCTCAGCACAAAACCTGAGAGTGCCGGCAAATGATGTGATAGAGGAGGAAACATATGGCTGCAAACATGAAAGCGGTAAAGCTGCGTATTAAGAGTGTGCAGAGCACCATGCAGATTACCAAAGCAATGGAACTTGTGGCATCCTCCAAACTGCGTAAGGCGAAGGAGAGGGCAGAGACCTGCCGTCCCTATTTCCGGGAACTGCATCAGACACTGCGGGATATCGCGGGAGAGAATACAGACTTTGATTCCGTGTATGCCCGGGATGCAGCGAGCGAAAAATATTGCTATGTGGTGATCGCGGGAGACCGCGGGCTGGCAGGCGGATACAATTCCAATCTGTTCAAATGCCTGGAGGCGGATGCTGCGGGCAAGGACTATATGGTGCTGCCGATCGGGAAAAAGGCGGTGGAATATTTCCACCGCAAAGGCATCCCGTGCGTGAGTGAGGCGTATGCCGAGGTGGCGACGATCTCTGTGGCAGACTGTTTTGAGATCGCGAAGCTTCTGTGCCAGGAATTTAAAAACGGGACTTTTGGGCACATCCAGCTTTGCTATACGGAATTTGTCTCCATGCTGTCACAGCAGCCCCAGGTGTGTTCCGCGCTCCCGCTCAAGGATCTGGAGGAGACGGAGGAAGAGAAGAAGGCCCGCAGCCAGATCCTGTATGAGCCCAGCAGCGCTGAGGTATTCGATGCTATCGTGCCGGAGTATCTGGCAGGTGTGGTCTATGGCGGCGTCTGTGACGGTCTTGCCAGCGAACTGGCAGCCAGAAGGACGGCCATGGAAGCGGCCACCAGCAATGCAGAAGAAATGATCGAGAAGCTGAACCTGTTCTACAACAGGGTGCGTCAGGCAAGCATAACGCAGGAGATCACGGAGATTGTCGCAGGTGCGGAGAGCATCTAAAAGGTGACAAATACAGACAGGTGTGGAAGTCATTTGCACATCTGTATATGAAGGAGATTCAAGCATGAGTGAAAAACACACTGGCGAGGTAGTGCAGGTCACCGGTCCTGTTCTGGACATCCGCTTTGCGCACGATGAACTGCCTGCACTCCTCAATGCCATTGAGATTGATAATCAAGGCGTAAAGCTGACGGCCGAAGTGGCCCAGCAGTTGGGGGATAATACGGTGCGCTGCATCGCGATGAATTCCACCGACGGTCTGGTCCGCGGCAGTAAGGCCGTAGATACAGGCGGCCCCATAACCGTACCGGTAGGGGAAGAATGCCTGGGACGTATTTTCAACCTCCTGGGTGATCCGGTGGACAATGAGCCGGCACCGGGGGTAAAAGAACGCTGGCCCATCCATCGTGAAGCTCCGGCTTACGAGGAGCAGATGCCGGCTACAGAGATCCTGGAGACAGGTATCAAAGTCGTAGACTTGATCTGCCCCTATGCAAAGGGTGGTAAGATCGGTCTGTTCGGCGGTGCGGGCGTTGGTAAGACCGTATTGATCATGGAGCTGATCCACAACGTGGCTACAGCCCATGGCGGTATCTCTGTCTTCACAGGCGTTGGAGAGCGTACCCGTGAAGGCAATGACCTTTACAACGAGATGAAAGAGAGCGGCGTTATCAACAAGGCAGCCCTGGTATACGGCCAGATGAACGAGCCGCCGGGAGCGCGTATGCGCGTGGGCTTGTCCGGTCTGACCATGGCGGAGTATTTCCGTGATGAGAAGAATCAGGACGTGCTCCTGTTCATTGATAACATCTTCCGTTTCACCCAGGCGGGTTCTGAGGTGTCCGCGCTGTTAGGGCGTATGCCTTCAGCCGTTGGTTACCAGCCTACGCTGGCGACTGAGATGGGTGCGCTGCAGGAGCGCATCACTTCAACGAGAAAGGGTTCCATCACATCTGTGCAGGCTGTCTATGTGCCGGCCGATGACTTGACTGACCCGGCTCCTGCGACCACATTCTCCCATTTGGATGCGACCACCACGCTCTCCCGTGATATCGCAAGTCAGGGTATCTATCCGGCCGTGGATCCACTGGATTCCACCAGCCGTATCCTGTCACCGGAGATCGTAGGAAAAGACCATTATGAGATCGCACGTGCAGTGCAGAGAGTATTACAGCGTTACCAGGAACTGCAGGATATCATCGCGATCATGGGTATGGATGAGTTGTCTGAAGAAGATAAACTGTCCGTAAACCGTGCACGTAAGATCCAGCGTTACCTGTCCCAGAGTTTCTCTGTGGCAGAGCAGTTCACAGGTATGCCGGGCCAGTATGTGCCGCTCAAAGAGACACTGCGCGGCTTCAAGATGATCTTAGACGGTGAATGTGACGACATCCCAGAGAGTTGTTTCCTGTTCGCAGGGACGATCGACGAAGTCTTTGAAAAAGCGAAGAACCAGTAAAGGAGGCTGTCTATGGCGACATTTCCATTACGGATCGGAACACCAGACGGCCTGTTGTTTGAGGATGAAGTGGCCCGTGTTGTATGCAGGAGTATCACAGGGGATCTGGCGATCCTTGCGAGACATATCAATTTCTGCACGGCGCTCGGCATGGGGGAAGCCCATATCGTATATGAGGATGGGACCCGGCGGGACGCCGCCTGTATCGGCGGGATGCTGTCCATGTTAGACGGCACTTGTCACTTGCTGGCTACAACTTGGGAATGGAAAGAGGATATTGACGAAGACAGGGCGAATGCGGCCAAGAAACGGGCCGAGGAAGTCTTGTCGAAGAGCGGACTTTCCGACCGCGAATATAAGCGGGCCGAGGCCAAGCTCCATAGGGCGTTGGTGCGGTTGAGTGTAAAGAAATAGTGATAAAAAACCTCCGTGCAGTATGAGCGGAGGTTTTTTCATAGAGGGTATTGATTTTAGAAGAGAAAAATGGTATATTCGATTCAGCTAAAAAAGAATGTTGAAATAGGACAGATCATAGATTGTAAAGGAAGAGTGATCAATGAAAGCGGTCGGATATCACGGAACCAACTCTAAATATCGGGATAGTATAGAAAAAAATGGATTGGATCCAAGAAAAAGCACACACCGCAGTGACCATTGGCTGGGTCAGGGCGTTTATTTTTTTGACGATTATCGGAAAGCGCAATGGTGGGCCTCTACTCTATTACTGAAAAAGAGAGAATGCAGTAGATTAGTGTATAAGTCGGTCATAGAAGCGCCCGAGGAAGAGGTTTTGGATTTGGATGACAATGCCCAATTAGATTATTTTATGACGCAAACGCTAAAGACAGTCAAAGAGATAGAAAAAGAGCGTCCAGGGCCGATGCCGGTTTTTGATGATAAAAAATTCCGTGCTGTTTTTTTTGATTATTTTAAAGAAAAAAATGGCATGGCAGTCATGATGGGAACTTTTACAAAAAGTGCAGCGGGGTATATGGCAAAGAGAAGCCGTGATGAATTAAAAAGACAAAAAGCGATCATGGATACCATAGGGCTTGGATATAAAGAAAAACAGATATGTGTTTCGCGAAAAGAATGTATAAAGTCGGCGGATCTGGTGTATGATGAAGAAGAGGTGGTATAATGTTTGATAAAGATTTATTTTATTCATTGTGTGAAAAATATGATGTTGGATTGAGTGACAGCATAGACCGGCCGATGCTCAGAGATGCGGAGAATATGCATCCAGTCACAGGTGAAGATATCAGACGTATTCTGGGTACATCTCAGATCTGCTTTGGGCATTCAGATAGCAGGACAAAAATCAATGTTATATCTAGAACATATTATATCAAAGATAATTTTGCTGTTGTATGTTAGGAGAATATCATGGAAATCAAGTCGGAACATACAAGTTCTCTTGTTTTAGAAAAGGTCGAGATCATAGAAAGCGCTTTTAGGAAGAAGGATTTTCCCTCAGAGGATTTAGAACTAGGGCTTAAAGTTGGGCATGAGATAAGAGAAATTGAAAATGGCAGATATGAGATTCTATTAAATACAACTGTTTCAGATGAAAATGAAGTCATTTATGTCTATGTGGAGAGCAGGGCTTTATTCCACATAGAAGGAGCGGATAAACTGTCGTTTGAGCAAAATATGATTGCGATCGTGTTTCCATATATCAGGAGTTATATTACGAGTATCACGACACAGCCTGGGATGTCGCCGATCGTATTGCCTGCGATGAATATTGCGGCTATGGTAAGGAACTGTACGTAAATAACCTATGTCATCTGATGGTCTTTTTTATCTGACACATCTGGTACAGGTTATCTGCATACAGTTCCTAGATGATCAGAGAGAATATTTTATGGGCTTTTCGGAGACGGCGGCTTCTTCGGGGAGCTTTTTTTATCGTATAGGGTCAGAGCGCCAAAAGTTCATTTTCATTGATGAGATAATTATTTGAAGGTTTGTGGTACGGGATATGTAGCCGATGTGATGGTGTATCGACGCGATATCTTGAGGTGCGGAGGTCCGGAAAATCAGCCACCAAGGGAAACGAGATTTTTTGACGGGCGAATCCGTATAGGAAACTTCGTCCCCTATACGATAAAACCCTCCGGGGGATGCGCACTTTGCGCCGAGGGAACATGGCTGCTGGTGCAGCCGCGCTCCGGTGTGGGAGCCGGGCATATCCCATGTGAAAAATATAGATCTTACCGATTGTATCCGTCCCCAGATCTGTGTATAATAGACCATAGGAATACGATTCATTTTAAAAAATAAAGATGGGATGTGAAAAGAAAATGAAAAGAATCGGATTATTGACCAGCGGCGGTGACTGCCAAGCGCTCAACGCCACCATGCGCGGTGTTGTAAAGGGTTTGAGCGGAGCGATCGATGAATTGGAAGTATACGGTTTTGACAACGGATACCAGGGGCTGATCTACAGCAAGTACCGTATGCTGACCTCCAGGGATTTCTCAGGGATCCTGACCCAGGGCGGCACGATCTTGGGGACTTCCAGGCAGCCATTCAAGCTGATGCGCGTGCCGGATGAAAAAGGTCTGGACAAAGTGGGAGCCATGAAGCAGACGTATTACAAATTGTGTCTGGACTGCCTGGTGATCTTAGGCGGGAACGGCACCCAGAAGACAGCCAACCTCCTTCGGGAAGAGGGACTGAATATCATCCATCTGCCGAAGACCATCGACAACGACATCTGGGGCACGGACATGACTTTTGGTTTCCAGAGTGCCGTAAATATCGCCACAGATGCCATCGACTGCATCCATACCACAGCAGCATCCCACGGGCGTGTCTTCATCGTGGAAGTCATGGGCCATAAGGTGGGGAGCCTGACCCTGCATGCAGGGGTAGCCGGCGGGGCGGACATCATCCTGATCCCGGAGATCCCCTTTGACATCAAGAAAGTGGTCGATGCGGTAAACCGCAGGAGCAAAGCGGGCAAACGTTTTACGATCCTGGCCGTGGCGGAGGGCGCCATCTCCAAGGAAGATGCCAAATTATCCAAGAAAGAATACAAAGCAAAATTGGCGGAGCGGGCCAAGAAATATCCGTCTGTCTCCTATAAGATCGCGCATCAGATCGAGAAAGCCACGGGAAACGAAGTGCGCATCACAGTGCCGGGGCACACACAGCGCGGGGGCAGCCCTTGTCCATATGACCGTGTACTGTCCACACGGATCGGAGCGGGTGCGGCCGAGTGCATCATGAAAGAAGAATACGGAGTCATGGTGGGGATCGTAAACGGCAAGATCAAGGCGATCCCTCTGGAAGAGTGCGCAGGCAAGCTGAAAATGGTGTCCGACGACGACCAGCTTGTCAGAGCGGCCAAACAGATCGGCATCAGTTTCGGAGATTAAGTATGGGATATACGGCTCTATACCGGAAATTCCGACCGGATAATTTTGCAGATGTAAAAGGCCAGGAGCACATCGTGACCACCCTGACCAATCAGTTAAAGAACGATCGGGTCGGGCATGCCTACCTGTTTTGCGGGACCCGGGGCACAGGCAAGACCAGCGTGGCGAAGATCCTCGCCCGGGCGGTGAACTGTGAGGCATCCGTGGACGGCAGTCCCTGCAACCAGTGCGAGACCTGCCGGGAGATCCTCTCGGGCGTGTCCATGAACGTCATAGAGATCGACGCGGCCTCCAACAACGGGGTGGACAATATCCGTGAGATCCGGGAAGAAGTCGCCTACCGTCCCACCAAGGGGCGTTATAAAGTGTACATTATCGATGAGGTTCACATGTTGTCAGCAGGGGCTTTCAATGCCCTGCTGAAAACGTTGGAGGAACCTCCTTCTTATGTGATCTTCATCCTGGCGACCACGGAGGCCCATAAGATACCGGTCACGATCTTGTCCCGCTGCCAGAGGTATGATTTCCGCAGGATCACCATCGACACCATCGCAGGCCGTCTCATGGAACTCCTTGACGCAGAAGGCGTACAGGCCGAAGAAAAAGCTGTCCGGTACATTGCCAAAGCGGCGGACGGCTCCATGCGGGATGCCTTGAGCCTCCTGGATCGGTGCATCGCTTTTTACATGGGGGAAGAGCTGACTTATGATAAAGTCATGGACGTGCTGGGGGCGGTGGACGCCGATGTGTTCAGCGACCTTTTGCGCAGGGTGGTGGACAGTGACGTGACCTCGTCCATACACATTTTGGAGGAGATGATCCGCCAGGGAAAAGAGATGGGGCAGTTTGTCAATGATTTCATCTGGTATATGCGCAACCTTTTGTTGGTCATGACCTCCCAGCAAAAGGAGGAAGTCATCGATGTCTCCTCCCATGTGCTGGATCTTTTGGAAGAGGAGAGCCGGATGATCACCCCGGAGATCCTGATGCGCTACATCCGCGTCTTCTCGGAATTGTCCAACCGGATACGATACGAAGCACAAAAGAGGGTTCTGGTGGAGATCGCGCTGATCAAGCTCTGCCGCCCGGCCATGGAGACGGATCTTGGGTCCGTGCTGGATCGGATCCGCGTCCTGGAAAAACAGGTGGAACAGGGCGTACCCGTAAACCCGGCGGGCACCGCCCAGGCCCAGCCCTCAAACGGGCAGATGGAAGAGGGGAGTGCAAGATCACAGGAGCCCGTAAGAGCGCCAAGACTGCCGCGGGCAGAACCGGAGGATCTCAAAAGGGTCATGGAGCAGTGGAGCCAGATCATAGAGGAAACGGACGGGGCGTTCAGGCCGATGCTCAAGAGCAGCGTGCCCAAATATGACCTAAACGGCAGCGAGGAGGCGCCGATCCTCTACGTGGAGCTGGCGGACAACATAGTGGCCCAGCGTTATATAGACGATCCGAAAGGAAAGGAGCAGCTGGAGGCGCTGATCACAGAGAAGATCGGAAAGTCCGTACAGGTGCAGATGATCGTAAGCGGCAGTCGCACGTCCGGGGAGTTGGCAGAATTGTCCGTAGATGATATAATAAAAAAAGAGATCCATATGGATGTGGAGATAGAAAATTGACCAGGAGGACGATAAAATGGCAAAAAGAGGTGGATTTCCCGGAGGGATGGGGATGCCCGGTAATATGAACAACCTGATGAAACAGGCGCAGAAGATGCAAAAACAGATGGAAGAGAGCCAGAAAGAGCTGGAGGAAAAAGAATTTACAGCCACAGCCGGAGGCGGCGCCGTGGAAGTGACCGTCAGCGGCAAGCGCGAGGTGACGAAGGTGAAGCTGGCCGAGGAAGCAGTGGATCCGGATGACGTGGAGATGCTGGAGGATCTGATCATGGTGGCGATCAACGACGCCATGCGCCAGGTGGAGGAGACTACGGCGGCTGCCATGTCCCGTCTGACCGGCGGACTGGGCGGAGGATTTCCTTTCTGATGGAATACTACAGCCGTCACATCAGCAACCTGATCGAGCAGCTGTCCCACCTTCCCGGCATCGGGGCGAAGTCCGCCCAGCGGCTGGCTTTTCACATCATGAACATGCCCGCGGATCAGGTAGGGCTGCTGGCAGAGTCCATGACCCGGGCCCGGGAAAAGGTGCGCTACTGTAAAAATTGTTGGACGCTCACAGACGACGAGCTCTGTCCCATCTGCAGCAACCCCCGCCGGGATCCAAAACAGATCATGGTGGTAGAGAACACCCGGGATCTGGCCGCCTATGAGAAGACAGGGAAATACGAAGGCGTGTATCATGTGCTCCACGGAGCCATCTCCCCCATGCTGGGCATCGGCCCGGACGAGATCCGTTTAAAAGAGCTGATGCAGAGGCTCACAGGCCAGGAGATCTCAGAGGTGATCATCGCCACTAATTCCAGTCTGGAGGGGGAGACGACCGCTATGTACATCAGCAAACTGATCAAACCGACGGGGATAAGAGTGACCCGGATCGCCAGCGGCGTGCCGGTGGGCGGGGATCTGGAATATATCGACGAAGTGACATTATTGAGGGCCTTGGAAGGGAGGGTGGAACTATAAGATGAAGAAGATCCGTATGGGTAAAAATGGACGCAGGCGAGACGATCAGGCCGGAGAAGAGTTTTACGAATGTATCAAAGATCTCCTGGAACATCCGGTGGTCCAGGAGATGCAAAAATATATCCAGCACGGGACGACCACGTGCTATCAGCACTGTCTGAACGTGGCCTATTATAATTTCCGCCTCTGCCGCCGTCTGGGATTGGATGCCCGGCGGGCAGCCAGGGCTGGGATGCTCCATGATCTGTTCCTCTATGACTGGCATGAGCATGCGGCAAAGACCGGGGATCATTTCCATGGGCTGCGGCATCCCCGGCGGGCACTTGAGAACGCCCGGCAGCATTTTTGTCTGACATCCCTGGAGGAGGATGTGATCTTAAAGCATATGTGGCCGTTGACCGTGATCCCGCCTGTCCATGCGGAGAGTTTCGTGATCTGTCTGACGGACAAATACTGCGGATTCTGTGAGACTGTCGGCGACCGGCACAGGCTGTACTATCGGCGTTTTCCTCTGTATCGGAAGATGCTGCGCTCGATCAGTTTCCTCCATCCGTGAGAGCGGCCAAGGATCTTGGAGAAGGCAGGGAAAGATCGCCTGGCAGCCGTTCATAGCCCATCAGGGAGAGAGAGTAGAGGATCCCGCGGGTGATCATGTCGGCCATGGTGATGACGGTGGAAAGCCGTGTGGTCTGGAGGGCCAGATGCTCCATCCAGCCGGAAGCGTTGACGATGCCGGTGATGGCGATATGCCCCACGGGAGGCAGCTCCTTTTGTACACCTGCACCTGGGTAGAGTGCACCGTTTGCCACGGTGACAAAGCCCAGGTGTTTTTTTGTGCCCAGAGAGGCATCAATAGCCACATAAAGTCCGTGGGGGTGCTGACGGGTGATCTCCTCCATAGCTTTTTCCAGGTTCAGGGCATGGATGGGTCTCTCCAAAGTGCCGTATATCTGCCCGTGGATCCGAGGACACCCGGACAGGCAATAACCCACATAAGGCCCCAGGCTGTCCCCTGTGATCCGGTCCGTACCGATGCAGATGAAGATCAGCTCCGTCCAGTCTCCTTTGTGGTCAGCGATACATTTCTTCAGGGAAGTCCCCAGCATTGTGTGGGCATCCCGCAGGCGGGTGTTGATGTAGAAAGTCATAAACATCCTCCTCCCTTCTTGTTTCATCTTAT
>Ga0224483_100100_pt1 | contig 21439 bp, 14 predicted proteins | sample hydfratestSal1_FD_181453 | JGI IMG/M metagenome (GOLD analysis project Ga0224483, IMG submission 181453) | Metatranscriptome of mouse feces microbial communities from Columbus University, Ohio, United States - Sal1 (Metagenome Metatranscriptome) ... | reverse complement strand
CCTTTCCCTGTTTTTTGTGAAATACCTTATCGTATTACGCCAATCAGTTTACATAATCATATTATGTAAACTACCACCGATTTTTCACCTTACTTTGTAACTGATACAATTTATTCAACGCGTCAATCGGCGTTAAGTTCCCTAAATCCAGCCCTGCCAGCTCCTGAATAATGTCATTGTCTTTTACCGTGTCAAACAGGGACATCTGCGCTAAATCCATTTCATCTAGTTTTTCCTGCTTCTTTTTGGGCTTGGCCGTTTCTGTAATCAGGCTTCCAGCCAATTCCGCAATGTCATGGGCGCTTAATTCTTCTGAGATCTCCTTGGCGCGGGCAATCACGCTTTCTGGCACGCCGGCAAGTTTCGCTACCTGGATGCCATAGCTCTTATCTGCGCCGCCCGGCACAATCTTGCGTAAAAATACCACGTCGTCGCCTTTTTCTTTTACGGCAATGCAGTAGTTGTTCACATTGTTCAGCTTGCCTTCCAGCTCCGTCAGTTCATGGTAATGGGTGGCAAACAGCGTTTTGGCTCCCAGAAGCTTAGGGTTGCTAATATGCTCCACCACTGCCCAGGCAATGCTAAGGCCGTCAAAGGTGCTTGTCCCCCTGCCAATCTCATCCAGCACCAGAAGGCTGTTGCTGGTGGCGTTCCTTAAAATATTTGCAACCTCCGTCATTTCCACCATAAATGTGCTTTGACCGCTTGCCAAATCATCCGATGCCCCCACACGGGTGAAAATCCGGTCTGCAATTCCGATTTTTGCCTGTTTTGCAGGGACAAAGCTTCCAATCTGCGCCATTAAGACAATCAGTGCAGCCTGCCGCATATAGGTGGATTTCCCTGCCATGTTTGGCCCGGTAATAATGGAAATACGGTTTTTATTGTTGTCCAGGTAAGTGTCGTTTGCGATAAACATATCGTTGCTTATCATCTGCTCTACTACTGGATGGCGCCCGTCCTTTATGTCTATCACGCCTATTTCATTGATGGAGGGCCGGCAGTAATTATTCCGCTCCGCCACTAGGGAAAGGGAGGACAGCACGTCCGTCTTGGCGATGGCTTTGGCTGTTTTCTGGATACGCAGCACTTCATTTGCAATCTTATCCCGGATATCCCGGAATGTTTCATATTCCAAAGTCACCAGCTTATCCTCCGCCCCAAGGATAATGTCTTCCAGCTCTTTTAACTCTGCCGTGATATACCGTTCTGCATTGGCAAGGGTCTGTTTCCTGGTATAGTAATCAGGCACAAGGTTTTGGTAGGAATTCGTCACCTCCAGGTAATAGCCAAACACCTTATTGTATTTAATCCTGAGGTTACGGATGCCCGTCTTATCCCGTTCCTTTGCCTCTAATTCCATCAGCCATGTTTTCCCCTCCGTCTTGGCATGGCGCAATTTGTCAATCTCCTCATGGTACCCTTCTTTTATCATGCCGCCGTCCCGGATAGAAATAGGGGGGTCGTCCATAATGGAGGAATCAATTAACTGGTAAATATCTTCTAATACATCCAGCTCTTCCTGCAGTTCCTGCAGCAGGGGCGTTTTAAATTCCCCTAACAGGCTGTGGATATGGGGGAGCATTTCTAAAGAGCTTTTAAATGCCGTCAAATCCCTGGGGTTGGCAGTCTGGTATGTGACGCGGCCAATCAGGCGTTCCATATCGTAAATGGGGTTTAGGTATTCCCGAATCTCCTCCCTAAGCATGGCATTGCAGTTAAAAGCTTCTACTGCGTCCAGCCGCCGTTCAATCTCTTTTTTGTCAATTAAAGGCTGTTCCACAAAGCTGCGCAGCATCCTAGCCCCCATTGCTGTCTTTGTCTTATCCAAAACCCACAGCAAGGAACCGCGTTTTTGTTTCTCCCGAAGGGTCTCTACCAATTCTAGGTTCCGCCTGGTGGAACTGTCAATAATCATGTATTTCCCTGTAAAATAGAGCTGCAGCGACGTCATATTTGCAAGGGAATTTTTCTGGGTTTCATATAAGTATTTCAGCAATGCGCCTGCCGCTATGGTCCCGCATTCATAGTCTTTGATGCCAAGCCCATGGAGGTCCGACATTTTAAAATGCTCCAGAAGCGTGTTTTTTGCTGTTTCATCACTGAAATACCAGGAGTCCAAGGCATAAATTGCAATTCCAAGCCTCTGCCTAAAATCCTCAAAATTCATCCCCGCCATATAAAATGCTTCATTGCAGATAATTTCAGACGGCGCAAATTTATGTATTTCATCCACCAGCTTTGCCTCTTGGTCAAGCTCTGTCACATAATAATCCCCAGTGGTGACGTCTGCAATAGACACGCCATAACGGTTCTCCAAATATACAATGCACATAATATAATTGTTTTTTGTTTCGTCCAAGGCCTGTGTGTCCAGGTTCGTCCCTGGCGTGACAATCCTCACCACTTCCCGTTTCACCAAGCCCCGTGCCATCTTGGGATCCTCCACCTGTTCACAGATGGCGACCTTATAGCCTTTGGACACCAGCTTGTTCAAATAGGATTCCACAGAATGGTAAGGGACCCCGCACATGGGAGCCTTCTCATCTTTCCCGCAGTTCTTGCCAGTCAAGGTGATTTCCAGTTCTTTAGAGGCGGTTTTGGCGTCCTCAAAGAACATCTCGTAAAAATCCCCCAGGCGGTAGAACAGGATACAATCCGGGTAATCTTTTTTTTGTTTCTATATATTGCTGCATCATTGGTGTGTATTCTGACACGATGATACTTCCCTCCTTCGTAAAATTAGCCGCCTATTGCCTTCTATACAGGCGCTTTGTATTTTTCTGCAATTGCTTCCGCAACTTTCATCCCATCCATTGCGGCAGACAGAATCCCTCCGGCATACCCTGCGCCTTCCCCACAGGGATATACCCCTTTTTTATTGCTTTCAAATGATTCATCCCGGGAAATCCTTACCGGGGACGAGGTCCGGCTTTCCACCCCGGATAATATTACGTCTTCCCGGTCAAAACCAGTGATATAGTTGGAAAATTGGTGCATCCCCTGGCAAAAAGAATCGGTCAGTTCTTTTGGGAATAAATGGTGCAGGGAGCCAAACCCACATTGGCCTTTGACGGCTGATGGGAACGCCCCATATGAGGAAGATGCCCGCCCTGCTTCAAAATCGCCAAATAATTGTTGGGGGACTTTCCCGTTCCCCAGGCGGTATGCCTGCCCTTCCAGACGGCGCTGGAATTCAACGCCGCCCAAAGACCCTGGTACATCAAAATCTTTTGGTGAAACGGTAACAATAATGGCGCTGTTGGCATTTGCGCCGTCCCTGCCGCTATAGCTCATCCCATTGACGGCAATCCGCCCAGCTTCTGAAGACGCGTTGACCACATAGCCTCCTGGACACATGCAAAAAGAGTACACGCCCCTGCCATTCTTAAGGTTTGCGGTCAGTTTATATGGGGCGGCTGGAAGCTTTGCTGCCATGTCTGCCCCATACTGGCTTTCATTAATCAATGATTGCGGGTGTTCCACCCGAAGCCCTACTGCAAAGGCTTTTGCTTCCATTTGAAATCCTGCCTGGCGCAGCATTTCAAAGGTGTCCCTGGCGCTATGCCCAATGGCAAGCACGGCAAGCTCTGTTTCTATATGCAGTGACGCCCCATTCCTGGCACACTCTAAACTGGCCAGCCGCCCTTGCTGGAATTCCATTCCAACCACGCAGGTTTCAAACAGGAATGTCCCGCCCCAGGACTGGATCTGCCGGCGCATATTTGCAACTACTTCCCGTAACGTATCGGTCCCAATATGGGGTTTGCCCTGGTAACCAATGGATTCTGGGGCGCCATGGCGGATAAAGGCCTCCAGCACCGCCTGGCTCCTTCCCTTCACATCTTTCACTAAGGTGTTCAGCTTGCCATCTGAAAAAGTGCCTGCGCCCCCTTCCCCAAACTGGACATTAGATTCTGGCTGAAGCTGATTGCCCTGCCAGAATTTTTCCACATCCTGGGTACGCTTTTCAACCTTCCTGCCCCGTTCTATCACCACTGGGGCATAGCCATGCTGGGCTAAAAGGTAAGCGCAGAATAAGCCTGCCGGCCCGCTGCCAATAATCACAGGGGGATGTGCAAGCGGCAGTTCCCCGCTTTTTGGGAAAGAATAACGGGTATCCTTTGCCATGGAAACCTGAGGGCGCTTTCGCTTAAGGACTTTCGCTTCCTGGCTTACCTGGACATCTAATGCATAGACATAACATATTTCACCTTTTTTTCGGGCGTCTATGGATTGTTTCCGTATCTGGTATCCTTGAAGTTCCCCTGGGGTGATGCCCAGAGTCTTTAAGATTTTCTTTTCCAACTGTCCTATTGTGTGAAAAACCGGGAGCTTTAGCTGATGTATTCGTATCATGTTTGTTTTTCCCTCCATTCGCCGTCTTTTGGCCGCTATTGGACGCATATCCTGCAGCCGATTTTCCGGCGGCAAACCCGCTGGACCATGCCCATTGAAGGTTATACCCGCCGCACATTCCGTCAATGTCTATCACTTCCCCGGAAAAAAACAGGCCAGGCACCAGCCTGGATTCCATGGTGTCTGGGCAGATTTCATCCGTATCCACGCCGCCCGCCGTCGCTTGCGCCCCGTCAAACCCTTTTGTCCCAATGATTTCTATCAATAGGCTCTGTATTTTGTGGGCCAGGCGGGTAAGTTTTGCCCCACTGCAAGCTTTTGCAGGCTTCTTCCCATCTATCCCGCTTTCTTTTAACAATACCTGGTTCAATTTTGCAGGCAATAGCCCAACTAACGCTTCCTGTGCGGTTTTCCCTTCCCCATAAGAAAAAAAGCGTTCCGCCAGCATTCCTTCCACCTGCTGCTTAGATAAACTTGGCAGGAAATTTAATTTCACTGACACTTGCTGTTTCTGCAAAAGCCCATAGGCGGCATAACGGCTGACCTGGAATACTGGGATTCCAGATACGCCAAATTCTGTCAATTGAAGTTCCCCTAAGTCTTCTGCTATTTTTTTATTTTCTATGTAGAGCGTTACATTGCATTCTGCACGGATTCCTGCAAGATCTTTTAAAAATGGCTGTTTTCCCTGCAGCCCAACCAGCGCTGGGGCAAGGTCTGTCATTTTATGCCCAAACCCTACAATATATGGAATCCCGCTTCCGTCGCTGCCTGTTTTTTTGGCGGCTTTTCCGCCTGTGGCTATCACGCATGAGAGGCTTTTTAATATGCCCTGCTTCGTGTTTATTAAGAACTTGCCATCCTTTTTCTGGATGCCCCGTATTCCAATCCCATATTCAATGGTTACGTTCAGCCTCCGGCATTCCATTAATAACACTTCTAAAACAGAGGCGGCCTGCCCGCTTGACGGGTAATAGTACCCGTCCCGCTTTGGCTTGGCATATATGCCAAGCTCCCGAAAAAAATGGAGGGTTTTTGCAAGCCCAAATTGTTCCAGGGCAGGCAAGACAAAGGCAGGGTTCTTGCCTCTGTAATATGCAATGCCCTGCTTTTCGTTGGTAAAATTACATTTTCCATTTCCTGTTGCCAGGATTTTCTTCCCGGCTTTGTCCATATGCTCTAAAATCAAGACGTCTGCGCCTTCCCTTGCCGCGTGTATTCCAGCGGTAAGGCCTGACGCGCCGGCTCCTATAATAACCACATCAAATATCTGACCCATAAATTATCCTAATGAAATAAATTGTCCCCTAACTTATACTATAATCACTTCGCGGCGTGGTATGGTACCCTATGCGCACATTGGCGCGTACTATGCCTTTCGACATTATAACATGCAAAAACAAAGGTTTCAAGTAGGCTAACTTGTGTAATTTTCCAGAAAATTATAGAGCTGCTCCTCATTTTCTATCAATTTCCCCTGATTAATTTCTATCTGTAAATCTTCGGGCAAATCCGTGACCAGGATATCGGTGGAGGCAAATAGTGTCTCCCTGTCTGCATGGTAAACAGCCACATAACCATTTTCTTCCAGCAGGATATATTGGTAGGGGTCCACTACCTTTAAGCTTTCTGATAAAGCATTTTCTGCTTCTTGCAGCTCCTGTTTCGCCAGAAGGTCCTCATTCTGCTTCTGTAATAAGACAATACGCTCTTCATAGGTATTCCAGCTTTTGTGGGACCCTGCAAAAAATCCTACGCTTAAGCTGAAGGCTGCGCTTAATATAATTCCAAATAACAAGAAACGGATACTACATTTTTTTTCCATATCAAACTCCTTTTTATGGTAGTATCTGCTATTTTTGTTATTTTATACAAGAAATTAACGAAAAAACGCTTAGTACAAAGGAATAGCCCATTAGCACGGCTATTCCCTTTCCCTTATGGTTACAAAAACCTGGTCGCCTGGCTGTTTCCCTATTTTTGCCCGGATATCTTTGCGCAGCCCAATTAGGTAGCACACGCTCCCATCTTCGTTTTTGACGCCCATATTTACAATGCTCCCATCATATGGTTCCCCGTCAAAAGTGGCATGGACTTTTACCCTGCCCTTACCAAATTCTTCCCTGATGTCATAAGGGAATGCTACATAAGCGCCGCTTTTGCCTTTTGCCTCATAAACCATAGATTCATACTTATAGAGCTTATGGTTCACGCCCTGCACCACTCCTTTTCAGCTATGCGCTTTCGTTCAGGATGTATTTTTCAATTACCTCCGCGAGCGCGCCATGGTCATTGTCATGTTCCGTCACATAGTCTGCCGCTTCCCGAAGGTTTTTATGCCCGTTTTTCACTGCAACGCCTATATACGCCGCGCGAATCATAGGGATATCATTGCGTTCGTCCCCTACAGCCACAGTATTTTCAATAGGGGTATTTAGGAATTTGCTGATGTATTTCAGGCCTGTCCCTTTGTCAGTGTCTTTTGGGCAGTATTCCAAATATTCATTACAGGAAGTCAGGCAGTTTGTCCGTTCCTTCAGTTCTGGATGCTGCTCCATAAACTGCAGCAGCCTTTCCTGGCTGTCCACATCAATCAAAATCACTTTGTTTGGCTCCTGTTCCAGGCTCCCGTAAATATCGTCTACCAGACGGTAGCGCATCCTGGCATTTTTCAGATAAAAATCCAGCTCCCTCCCATGGTGGTCCGCAAGGATTGTGTCTTGCTGGTAAGTCTGCACATAAATGCCTTCCTTGTGGGCTGCAAGGATGATATCCTTCGCAACTTCCATCGGAAGGGTGCGTTCCGCCAAAACTCGGTCCGCCACACAGTCATAGACAACTGCCCCATTAAACGCCACCATATAGCACCTGGGTATCTTAAGCCCAAGTTCCTTCACCACAACCCTTCCCGTTGCGATTGGGCGCCCAGTCATCAATACAAAGTCATGCCCCTGTTCCAGCATTTTTGCGATAGCCTCCCGGTTCTCTTTAGAAATGCTTTTGTCACTATTTAATAATGTCTCATCCAGGTCCGTAAACAATATTTTATGTTTCATAAGGTTCCCTCCACTCTCTATGTATTTTATTCCATTGGCTCTGCTGGAATAAATACCCTTTCCTGGTATGCATTTACAATTTTAGGGAGCGCTCTTTTTGCTTCCTCACAAAATTGCTGTTGTGAGTTTACCAGCTTCTTCCCTCTCTTATCTATTTTATCATATTTTCCGTCAGGTTGCAAAACATGTGCTTTTGTATTATCTGCAAGTTGTGTTTCTAACACGTGGCGGACCTGCCCCATCAAGGCTTCATTTTCCACTGGGAACATAATCTCCACCCTGCGGTCTAAATTCCTGGGCATCCAATCGGCGCTTCCCATATAAATCTCTTCCTGCCCGTCATTGTGGAACCAAAAAATACGGCTATGCTCCAGGAAGTTCCCGACAATGGAATGGACGCAGATATTGTCGCTGATTCCAGGGATGCCAACTTTCAGGCAGCAAATGCCCCGCACCACCAGTTCAATTTGCACGCCTGCCGCGGAAGCTTCATACAATGCCGCAATCACATCCCTGTCACAAAGGGAATTCATTTTCGCTTTAATAAAGGCTTCCTTCCCTGCCTGGGCATGCTTTATTTCACGTTTAATTAATTTTAGGAAGCGTTTGCGCAGCCAAATTGGCGCAACTACCAGCTTGTTCCAGGATGGCGGCTCTGAGTAGCCGGACAGCATATTAAATACTGCAGTGGCGTCCTCCCCAATCGCCTCTGAGCAGGTAAATATCCCAAGGTCTGTATATAATTTTGCTGTGGAGTCATTGTAATTCCCTGTCCCCAGATGGACATACCTGCGGATGCCGTCTTCCTCTTTACGCACGACCAGGGCAATTTTGCTGTGGGTTTTTAAGCCTACCAGCCCATAGATGACGTGGCATCCCGCTTTTTCTAACTTTTTGGCCCATACAATATTATTTTCTTCATCAAACCTTGCCTTTAATTCCACCAGCACGGATACCTGCTTCCCATTTTCCGCCGCCTGCGCCAGGGAAGCGATAATTGGGGAATGCCCGCTGACGCGGTACAAAGTCTGCTTAATGGCAAGCACATCCGGGTCTGTGGCTGCCTGCCGGATAAAATCCACCACTGGGTCAAATGTCTGGTATGGATGGTGCAGCAGGATATCCCCTTTGCGAATCGCTGCAAAAATATCCTCCCCAGGCACAATCTGAGGCACGCGCTGGGGTTGGTATGGTGGGTAGCGCAATTCATCCTCCCCTTCAATCCCATACATTTTCATAAGGAACGTAAGGTCCAAAGGCCCATTGATTTTAAAAATATCTTCTTGTGCAATATGCAAATCTTCCCGTAAGATGCCAAGGAGCCGCTTATCAATCTTTTCTTCCACTTCTAAGCGTATTACTTCGCCCCATTGGCGTTTCTTCAACTGTTTTTGGATTTCCTGGAGCAAATCTTCCGCTTCATCTTCATCAATGGTCAGGTCCGCATTTCGCATAATCCGGTAAGGGTAAGCGCATTCTACATGGTAATTCAAAAACAGGCGGTGGATATTTCGCTCAATCACCTGTTCTAGTAAGATAAAAGTCTTAACCCCTTCTTCCTGGGAAGGGATTTGGACAATCCTAGAAAGCACAGAAGGGACCTGGACGGTGGCAAATTCCAGCTCTTCTTTTTTGTCCCCTTTCTTGGTTAGCAGCGCGGCAATATTTAAAGATTTATTCCGAATCAGCGGGAATGGGCGGGAAGCGTCCACCGCCATTGGAGTCAGCACCGGGTACACCGTTTCTTCAAAATAACGGTCCACATAATCCCCCTGTTCTTCATTCAGCTCTTCATAGGCGGAAATAATCTCAATCCCATGGTTGTGGAGCAGCGGCACCAGGGAACGGTTGTAGGTGCTGTACTGCATTTCCACCAACGCCCGGGTATCTTTGTTAATTGCCTCTAGCTGCTCCTTTGCCGTCATCCCGGCGATATCCCTTTTCTTATACCCCGCATGGACCATATCTTTCAAAGAAGCCACACGGACCATGAAAAATTCATCCAGGTTAGAAGACGTGATGCTGACAAACTTTAACCGCTCCAGCAGCGGGATATTCTTATCCCTTGCCTCATTCAATACCCTGTGGTCAAATTTTAGCCAGCTCAGCTCCCGGTTCTCGTAATATTCCGGCTTCAGAAAATCCTTCTCTTTGTCCATACCATAACCTCCCTTAAAACACTTTCTTTTCTCTTATCCTTGGCTTTATACTGAAAATTTCTTCAAATGAATTTGCATAAGCGGAAAACAGCCCCTTCTCCAATACAATGCTCTCTGCAGATTCCACTGTGACAACAAGTTCCCGTTCCTGCAGCGTGGCTTTTATGTTTTTAAATTTCTGTTTGTGGCTCCTGTCCATAGCGTTGGCAATTTTTAGGATTGCCGTCAGCTTTGAGACTACCATATAATCCTCTTTGCCCATTTTATCACTAACGCTGCTGTAAGTCTGCAGGGGCTGGGAATTATACTTCACTGCGCTTGCAACAATTTCCCGCTCTAAATGGGTCATCCCAATAATTTCCGTGGCGATAATAATCTGATAGGAACACTCCGACTGGTTTACCAGGCTAATGTAACGCCCGCAATCATGGAGGATTGCCGCCACCTGCAGCAGGAGGCGTTCACGTTTGCCCATCCCATGCACTTTCTTCATGGCGTCAAAAATTGCAACGGCCATATTTAAGACAGCCTCTGTATGGCTGGAATACCCATGGTAACGCTCTGCCAGGTTCTTTGCCGCCGCAAGGACATCCTCCTCAAAATCATGTTCAAAGTAAATCATGCGGTTTTTTTCCGCATAGGCGCAGGCAATCCCATCGCTGATTGTTACCCCCGGCACCCAAATATACTTTGCATTCAGCATTTCAGCCAGCCGCTTATACAGCACAACAGAAGGCAAAATTAATGGGTCGCGTTCATTGGCCAAGTTCAATTCCAGGGAAATTTCCTCCGCAGATTTCTTGTACCATTTGTTCAGCAGTTTAATAAAGCGTTCTGTCTCAATCGTCCCGTCTTCCTCTTTTTTGGAAAACCCTTTTGTCATTTCCCCGATGTAATCTCCCATGACAATAATATACTTCATTTCCGTGCCCTGCAGGTAAATCCGTTTAAAAATTTCCAGTTCTTTATCAATCAATTCTTGGATTTGGGTTTCATAATGGCTGACCAGGTTCTCAATTTTGGACAGCTTTTCCCGGATACGCATAATCCCAAGCTCAATATGCTGGGTTGTGATTGCCGTCCCTTTTCGGAATAACGTAATCTGCATGCTGCCGCCCCCAACATTCACAACCGCCGCGCCTTTTTGGATCATCTTTTCAAACTTTGGCAGCACCGCAAGGGATTTATAATCCATCAGGCGGTGTTCTGAATTGCTTAAGACTGTAATTTCAATTTTGGTGCGGAGGCGGATTTGGTCCAGAATAAACAGCTTATTGCTTACGTTCCGAAATACATTCCCTGCATAAGCCATATAGTCGTCTACTTTATACCCATCCATTATGGTGCGGAATTCCTTTAAGATCAGGCAAAGCTCGTCCACCAGCTCATACCCGATGACTCCTTTCCGAAAAGCGTCCCGCCCCAGTTCCACATGGCTGCGCACATAGTCTATCGAACGTATTTTCCGGTTCCCGGAAATTTCAAATACCTTCAGGCTCACTTCATATGAGCCGATATAAATTGCTGCAAATGTCGTAATTTTCATACCTGTTCCTTTCTGCCAGGCTTTTTCAGGTTATTGCCTCCCCAACAGATAATTGATAAACTGCTGGGCGGTCCTTCCTGAAAGCCCCCCATGGCTCAACTCCCACTTGTTTGCTTCTGCCAACAGCTCTTCCTTCCCCATCTGGATATGGTATTTTTCTGCAAGGGATTTCACAATTTCCTGGAATTCCTTTTTATCGGGCTTCCCAAAATAGATAGTCACGCCGAACCTTGCCGCTAAAGAAAGTTTTTCCTGCACGGTGTCATTGGTATGCAGCTCGTTATCGCGCTCCTCTTTATCGCTGAACTTCTCCCTGACCAAATGGCGGCGGTTCGAGGTGGCATAAATCAGTACATTGTCTGGCTTCCTCTCCAGCCCTCCTTCAATCACTGCCTTTAAATATTTGTACTCTATTTCAAACTCTTCAAAAGACAAATCATCCATATAGATGATAAATTTATAGTTACGGTTCTTTATTAGGGCTATCAGGTGGTTCAAATCCTGGAATTGATGCTTATATACCTCAACCATACGAAGCCCCTTGTCATAATATTGGTTGATGATTGCCTTGATGCTCGTAGATTTTCCTGTCCCTGCGTCTCCAAACAGCAGGCAGTTGTTTGCCTGCTTCCCATTCACAAAAGCCTCTGTATTGTCAATCAGTTTCTTTTTTTCCGTGTCATACCCAATTAAGTCGTCCAAATGGGCATGGGCAATATTCATGATAGGCGCAATGTTCACCCCGTCCCCTTTATGTTCTATGCGAAAAGCTTTGTGCAGCCCAAGCTTCCCTACGCCAAATTCCTGATAGAACTGGGTCACTTCCTGTTTAAATTCCTCTGCCGTCTTTGTCTGTTCCAGGCGGACGCTCAATTGGGATATCCTGTCCCATACCCGGTGGTTAAACACATTCCCATTCCGTCCAGAACGCTTATAATGTTCTATAATTCTAAGCTCTGGAACCTCTAGCCATTCCTCAAGCTCCTTAAAATCAAAGTCAAACAATTCTTTAAAAATTTCAAAATCATGCAGCGCCAGGCGATTAATGCTCCCCTCAATGGCGCCTTTCATTTCACATGAAATACTGTAGGCATTTTCATTGTTTACCATTAAAAAAGTAAGGTAATCCTGCCATAAGTTCCCTTCAAACCCATGGCTTACGGACAACTCTGCAAGCCCATGGATGCATCCATAGCACAATGCCTGGAGTTTTTCTTTGCCAGCGTCTTTGTAATGTTCCATAACCCAGGTAAAGTCTTTAAAAACTTTACCTTCTTCCAATTCCCTGTACAGAATTAATTTCCCTGCGATTTTCATCTTCCACCCTCTTTTATCCTTACGTTTTCCTTTAATAATTCCCAAGCACTTTTAGGTACAAGGCGCCTTCCTTCAAACCTTTTAATGCGTTTTGCACTGCAGCGTCCTCAAGGTTCCCTTCCATATCCACAAAAAAGCGGTATTCAAAGCTTTTATCTTTAATGGGCCTTGATTCAATTTTTACCATGTTCAGGTTGTTGAAGATAAAGTGGGAAAGCATATGGTACAAAGAGCCGCTCTCATGGGATGCTTCAAAACAAATGCTTATTTTCTTTGCCCCCTTTAGGCAGATTTTCTTGCCTGAGACAATAATGAACCGGGTGCTGTTCTCATCGCTGTAATTAATGTTATCCTTTAAGATGTTAAGCCCATAAATATCGGCTGTCACTGTACTTGCAATCGCCGCCTGGTTGCATTTCCCGTCTTTTAATACTTTCTTTGCTGCAAATGCGGTGTTTTCTGTTTCCACCAGCTTCCAATCCTTATGCCCATCCAGGAAATCCACACTCTGCATTAATGCCTGGGGATGGGAATATACATGGGTAATGTCTGATATGCCGCTGCCAGGAAGCCCTAACAGCGCATGTTCCACTTTGATGGTCTGTTCTGCCACAATGCAGTTGTCATATTCCACCAGCAAGTCGAAGTTCTCCCCTACTATCCCAGCAGAAGAATTTTCAATGGGAAGCACGGCATAATCTGCTTCCCCGCTGCTGATTGCCTCCATGGCATTCCGCCAGGACTTTACATGGTAGCTGTCGATTTCTTTCCCAAAATATGCCTGCATGGCAAGCTGGCTGTAGGCGCCTTCCGCTCCCTGATATACCACTTTATGGGAGGAAAAAGGCAGCTTGCCTACTTGGGAAAACCCCATGTCCCTGCCCTGCCCATGCTGGACCATCATCTGATACTGGCGTTTGCGGCTTAAAGCCATAATTTGCTGAAAAAGTTCCCCAACGCCATAACGGTTCTCTTCTGCCTGCACCAGCCCCTGCACTTTTTGCAGCTTCTCTTTTTCCCGCTCTTTGTCTAAAACCGGCTTCCCAACAGATATCTTATATTCTGCAACCTCTGCCGCAAGGTTCATCCGCGCTTCATATAAGGCTACCATCTGCCTGTCTATCTGGTCAATCTCTTCCCGAATCTTACTTAAGTCTTTCATAAGCCACTTCCTTATCCTTTTTTAAACGCAGCCACTTCCCCATAGGACGGGAAAGTGGCTGTGGCATGGAACCTGTCTATTTGTTTATGGGATATAAATGTAGTTGCATTTCAATACATCAGAAACCATTCCATACTCGTCCACCAAGATAAGGGATAAAATATTATTGCCCTCTGGCATGCTGATTGCCCCTTCATACTGGTTGGACTCCTGGGTCGGCGCCGCCCTGCCCCAGGTGTAATATACCTTGCACCCATCTGGCACATCTACCGTAATTGGCTGGGGGATCTTGAAACTTCCCCCAGACGGCGTTACCTGCGGCGTGTCTGGTTTTTGAAGCTCTAGCAGGAACTGCCCTTGATTCTCTTCGCTGTACAGCCCAAATTCGTTGCAGCAAACTGCACGTACCTTTAGGCTCTTGCCCGGCTCTAACGGGATAGGCCCATGGTACAATTTCCCTTCCCTTGGGTCAGATCCGTCTGTGGTGTAATAAATTGCGCAATCCCCTTTGCTGGTAAGCGTGATAGGCGTCTCTTCCTGGAATGTCCCGCTTTCTGGTTCAAATTCTGGCGGCTCGGCAAGATACTCCTCAAACAATTCCAAAATATTGCTGTCTGTAATTTCCTTGCGTAACGCATCTATCGCTTCATAATCTTCTGCTTCGTCATAAATTTGGATTAATTGCCGGTATGCTTCTAAATGGCTGCCATTATCGGCAATGATTTCTAACAGCAGCTTTTGTGCGCTGCCTTCCTCTTCTTGCAGCAAATAAACCTCCACCAGGCTCATTTTTATATCTTCCACAGGCCCGTCGAGCTCCAACGCGCGTTTTAGGCATTTTTCTGCCTGCTGGTAATCTTTCCCATCCTTATAGCTTTCTGCCTTTGTTAGTTGGTATTCATAAGAATTGTCCTGGGAATATTTGACCAGGAAGGCAATCCCTACCAACAGCACAGCCAGAATTGCCATGGCGGCAAAAGCCCATGCCAGGTTTTTCTTTTTTCTTCTTGGTTTATGCTTCCCAGAGGCTTTTGCCCCCTCGCTTTGCTTCCCAGAAGAATGCTTCTTTTGGGTCTTTTGTTTCTTTTCCTTTAATATGTCCCTCAGGAAGTCATCCTCCAGGACAGTGTAATCTGATACAATCTGGGCTTCTTTTCCGCAGACAGAGCAATATACGCAGCCTACCTTAAGCTCTGCCCCGCAATTCGCACATTTCATTCTTTCTGTTCCTCTTCCCTGCCCTTTTTAAGCCCTTTTTATTCCCGCGGGCAGCGAGCCAAGCAGCCGTGCTTGCACGGATATTTGGCGGCTGCCGCGAGGGGCAAATACTCCGCAGCCCTGCTGCGAAAAGCAAATTCCAAGCCCCGTCAGCCCTGCAGCATGGTATTTGGCCCCTTCTCAATGCCGCGTACGCAATTATCCATTAGCATTGCAATTGTCATAGGCCCAACGCCGCCTGGAACTGGGGTAATGGCAGAAGCAATTGGCTCCACTTCTTCAAATTTCACATCGCCGCATAATTTGTTGCCTGCATCCCTATGGATGCCAACATCAATTACCACCGCCCCTTCTTTCACATATTCTGCACCAATAAACCGCGGCTTGCCCATGGCAACAATCAAAATATCCGCCTGCCTGCAAATCTCTGGCAAATTCTTTGTTTTGGAATGGGTGACTGTAACGGTGGCGTTTTCCTTAAGCGTCAGTAAGGCCATTGGCTTACCCACAATGTTGCTCCTGCCAATTACTACACAGTGTTTTCCAGCAATTTCTATGCCAGAACGTTTTAAAAGCTGGATAATCCCCGCCGGGGTGCAAGGCGCAAACCCTGGCTCCCCAATCGCTAGCTTCCCTACGCTTTGGGGATGGAACCCGTCCACATCTTTCTCAGGGCTGATGGCATGGATTACATTTGCTTCACAGATATGGCTGGGAAGGGGAAGCTGCACCAAAATCCCCTTCACTTCTTCTTTTCCATTTAATTCTTCTACCAACCGCAGCAATTCTTCTTCACTGGTATCCTCTTTCAGCTCATAGGATAAGGAGCCAATCCCAATATAGGCGCAGGCATTTTTCTTGTTTCGGACATATACGCTGGAAGCCGGGTCAGCCCCCACCTGTATCACCGCAAGCGTCCCTTCCTTCCCTTCCTGCCGAAGGGCTGATACCTTTTCTTTCAATTCATCCTTAATTTGCTGTGAAATTTTCTTTCCGTCTATCCGTACTGCCATGTTTTTTCCTTTCTATCTATATAAAATTGCCGCTTTTGGGCTGGCTTGCGCTTCACGTGGTAAGCTATTTAAAATAGCCCGGTGATAATTCCATTGTCATCCACATCAATCTGATATGCTGCAGGCGTTTTGCCAAGTCCTGGCATTGTCATAATTGCCCCTGTGATTGCCACAACGAATCCAGCTCCAGCAGATACATACACTTCCCTGACATTTACGGTAAACCCTGTGGGGCGCCCAAGTTTCGCCTGGTCGTCTGACAAGGAATATTGTGTTTTTGCCATGCAGACAGGGAAATGCCCCATCCCAAGCCCTTCAATCCGTTTCAGTTCTTTTTCTGCGGCTGGGGAGTAAGACACGCTGTCCGCCCCATAAATTTCTTTTGCTACGGTTTCTATTTTTTCTGTTAGGGACAGGCTGTCTTCATACAGGGGGGCAAAATGGCTTTCTTTCCCTTCTAGTGCTTCCAACACCTTCTCTGCTAAGGCAACCCCGCCTTCCCCGCCTTTTTCCCATACTTCTGACAATGCAAATTCACATCCATGCTCTTTGCAGAATTGTTCCACAAATGCTGTTTCCGCTTTGGAGTCTGTAATAAAGGAATTTAAAGTCACTACAACCGGGACATGGTATTTCTGCAAATTCTCAATGTGCTTTTCCAAGTTTGCAATGCCCCCTTCCAAAGCCTTAAGGTTTTCTTTAGAAAGGTCTGCCTTTGGCACCCCGCCATTGTATTTTAAAGCCCTTATAGTAGCCACAAGCACTACTGCATCTGGCTTTAGCCCTGCCATGCGGCATTTGATATCCATAAATTTCTCAGCGCCCAGGTCTGCGCCAAACCCTGCTTCTGTCACGACATAATCTGCAAGCTTCAACGCTGTCTTTGTAGCACGGACACTATTGCACCCATGGGCGATATTGGCAAAAGGCCCTCCATGGACAATCGCCGGGGTATGCTCCAAGGTCTGGATTAAATTTGGTTTTAGCGCGTCCTTCAATAACGCTGCCATGGCTCCGGTGGCCTGAAGGTCGTCCGCCGTCACAGGCTTGCCTTCAAAATTATAGGCGACAATCATCCTGCCCAAACGCCCTTTTAAATCTGCCATATCCTCTGCCAGGCATAAAACCGCCATAATTTCAGAAGCCACAGTAATCACAAAATGGTCTTCCCGCACCATGCCATCCATTTTGTTCCCAAGCCCAACCACAATATTGCGCAGCACACGGTCATTCATGTCCAGGCAGCGTTTCCATACCACCTGCCTTGGGTCGATGCCAAGGAGGTTCCCCTGTTGGATATGATTGTCCAACAATGCTGCCAGCAAGTTATTTGCAGAAGTGATTGCATGGAAATCCCCGGTAAAATGCAGGTTCAAATCTTCCATTGGCACAACCTGGGCATAGCCGCCGCCTGCCGCGCCTCCCTTAATCCCAAAGCATGGCCCAAGGGACGGCTCGCGAAGTGCAAGCACTGCCTTTTTCCCCATTTTTCCAAATGCCTGCCCAAGCCCTACGCTGGTGGTTGTCTTTCCTTCTCCTGCCGGGGTTGGGTTAATGGCTGTGACAAGGATTAATTTCCCATTCTGGTTGTCTTTTACTTTTTCCATTAACTCGTTAGACAGCTTTGCCTTATATTTTCCATATAATTCCAGCTCATCCTCTTCAATTCCCAATTGTGCCGCCACATCTTTAATCGGAAACAGTTCCGCTTCCTGTGCAATTTGAATATCTGTTTTCATCTTTACCTCCCATGCGCTTTGGTTTATGTATGTTCTATACTACCACACTCTATGGCTTTAAGATAGATATAATTTTCACAAAGATTCCATTAGACATATTGGTCCACATATTCTTCAAATTCAGCCAATGACATTAATATTTTCCTGGGCTTCGTCCCTTCTTCCGGCCCTACCACGCCAGCTTCCTCTAACTGATCCATAATCCTTGCCGCACGGTTAAACCCAACTTTAAACATACGCTGTATCATGCCAATAGAGCCTTTTTCCTTTTCAATCACAAATTTCCCTGCTTCCACAAAATAAGTGTCCCGTTCATTTCCACTGCCCGGGCCTGCCCCGGAGCCAGAGGAGGCGGAATTCATTTTTTCTTCTATCTCCGAACTGTATACCACAGTGCTTTGTTTTTTCAGGAAATCCACTACTGCCTCTACTTCGGGGTCAGATACGAATGGCCCCTGGACACGCAGTGGCTTTTGGTAGCCCTGGGGATAAAACAGCATGTCCCCATTCCCCAATAACTTCTCTGCCCCATTCATGTCCAGAATCGTCCTGGAATCCACGCCTGAGGATACGGAGAACGCAATACGGGAAGGCATATTTGCTTTGATTAAGCCAGTAATGACATCCACAGAAGGCCTCTGGGTTGCAATAATTAAGTGGATCCCTGCCGCCCTTGCAAGTTGGGCAAGGCGGCAGATGGCATCTTCCACATCGCCTGGGGCAACCATCATAAGGTCTGCCAGCTCGTCTACAACCACAACAATCTGCGGGAGCTTCACAGGCTTGGAATCATCCTCTATCTGGCTAATCGAAGCAATTTTCTGGTTATAACCTTTTAGGTCGCGTACCTGGCAATCTGCAAACTTTTGGTAACGGTCCATCATTTCCGCCACCGCCCAGTGCAATGCTCCAGCCGCTTTTTTCGGGTCGGTCACTACAGGGATTAGCAAATGTGGGATCCCATTGTATACGCTTAATTCCACTACTTTTGGGTCAATCAAGATTAATTTTACGTCTTCTGGGTCTGCTTTATAAAGAATGCTCATAATAATGGTATTGATACACACTGATTTTCCAGAGCCAGTGGCCCCTGCAATCAAAAGATGGGGCATTTTCGCAATATCAGCAACAACTGCCTGCCCGCCAATATCTTTACCCGCGGTAAAGCAAATATTGGATTTATGCTGCTGGAATTCTGCAGCCTCTATCATGTCCCGGAATCGGACCATTACATTCTCTTTATTTGGCACCTCAATCCCAACTGCCGCTTTGCCTGGTATTGGCGCTTCAATACGGATATCTGCCGCCGCCAGGTTTAACTTAATGTCATCTGCCAAATTCACAATTTTGCTGACTTTTACGCCCATTTCTGGCTGCATTTCATACCGGGTGACGCTTGGCCCGCAGCTTACGTCCGTAATTGTGACATTTACGCCAAATGTCTTTAAGGTTTGCTGCAATTTTAATGCTGTCTCCTGCAAATGCTTCCTGGAGTCCCCTTGCGCATCGGTTCCTTTTTTTAACAGGGAAACCGGGGGGAAGGCATAAGGTTTCTTTTCCTGCGCCGGCGGCTTTTGCATACTTTCTGCCGCTGGCATAGGTTCCCCTTTCTTTTCCCCTATGCCTGCTGTTAGGTGCGGTTTCTCAGGAGCCTGCCCAGAAACGGGAGGGCTTTGCGCCTGTTCTGAGCCATGTCCCTGAATAGATGGTTCTGGAATATGGGCTGCTTCCTCAGCGGCGTATACGGCATCCTGTGGTCCTATCGCCTGCCCTGGCGCAATATCAATGTCCATGCTGCTTTCTATCACCGGAAGGCCTTCGGATGCCTCAGGTATGCCAAAAGGCTCTGTCCCAGCCAAAAGGCTGTCCGGCATATCTGGCTCTGGCGCCGGCTCCACAGCCTCTGCTTCAAGGATGAAAGAAGGCTCCGAATGGATTACTACTGGCTCTTCCCTTGGCAGGAGTATCTCTGTTTCTGGCTGCCATGCAGGGCTTGCGCTTTCAGACGGGGCAAGCATGTTTGATGTTTCAAGTTTCCTTGGGCTTTTACGCACTTTTTCCACTACCACTGGTTCGGTAAAAATTTCTTGAGGTGGCAGGTCCTCGGCAAAGGGCGAGGGAGCGTCCTGAACCGCTGTTTCTGCTGCTGTGTAAAGTGGCGGCTCCTGCGCTTTTTTCTTTTCCGCCCTGGCAGGCAAGTCCACAATATTGGAAACAGAAGGGCTTTCCCGAAATTGCCATCCGGTAATGTTGCCCACGGCGCTTTTTTGGATTTCTTCCCTTCCTTCAAACAGCTTTTCTTTTAATTCTTTGGAAAATGCTTCTGTCTCTTTTGGAAGCTTTAGCTCGCTGATATTGTCTGAACGCCTGGAAGATACCGGCACAATCTTAGTGTCCAACGCTACGCCTTCGGCTTTGCGGTCTATCCTTCTTTGGATTTGCTCCTCTCTGCGTAATTCCTTCTCTTCCCTGCGCCTAATGGCGTCTTCCCTGGCAGTGTCATATACTTTCCGGCTCCCTTTTTTCACGCCGCTCAAAAAGGAGCGTTCTGTCAAAAGCACCAGGGAAATAATCAGCGCAATGATGTCCACCACATAAGCCCCTACTTTCCCAATGGATGGGCAAAGTAGGGTGGCAAATATCCCGCCAACCGCCCCTCCGCCGCTTTTATGTTCTATGGCATACTGGAAAGATTTATTTATCTGGTAGCCATCCGAGCCACCGGCTGTCAATTCCATAAATAGGCACAGGAAAACCACAAATCCCACGCCTGCCGTTAATTTGATGAGTGCAATGCCGTTGTCGCGATTGGACACAAAAAAAGCTGCCCCTACAAATAAGCAAACTGGAAACAGGTATGCCATCATCCCGAACAACCCAAAACAAAACGCGCTCACTTTTGCCCCAATAAAACCTCCGATCCCAAAATTACTGATAAACATTATAATACAGGCAGCCAGCGTCACCAAAAGCGCCACTTCGCTTCCAAAGGATACTTCCTGCTCCATGTAATGGTTGTTGTTTTTCTGCCCAGGGCCATTCTTAGCCCTGGCATTCGTTCCTCTTGTTGTATTTTTTGGTTTTGATGCCATATATTTCCTCCCAAACTGTCGTTCCTCTTACAGTTTATCACATTCCCTGCAAAATGTCATCACCGCTTTTCAGACTTTTCCTGACTGGTATTCTTCATACATTTTATTCACCTCTGCGCATACCAGCAAAATATAGACACCAAAGTATAGCCACATCATAACTAATATAATCGTAGTCAGGCTTCCATACATAGAAAACCCATTAAAATAATCCACATAGACGGAGATCCCAAAAGACAGCAGCGACCAGCCCACCGCGCTCATAATGCTGCCAGGGAGCTGGTTTTTTACAGGCGCCTTCCGGTTTGGGAGCATTTTGTAAACCATTAAAAAAAACACCATCATCATTGCGAGCAATATTAAGGACCGGCATTTTAAAATTTCTTTGGTAATATTTGCCACAAAGGGAATATATGCGGCAATCAAATTCTGCAGGCTGTTCCCAAACACCATTAAGGTAAGGGAAACCACAATCGCAACTACCAGCATTAAGGTATAGAGGATAGCGCGGAACCGTAGAAATACCCAGTTACGCGTTTCTTCTATATCATATACGCTGTTTAACCCATCTGTAAGGCATTGTATGCCCTTTGCAGCGGGCCACACTGCCATAATGGCGGACACAGACACAATCCCTACAGAATTATTGTACACTTCATGGATTATCCCAATCAGGAACGGGGAAATATACTCTGGCATTAGGCGGTTAATGATCTCCATTACCATGCTTTTTGTTACTGGCGTGTATTGTATCAGTGAGATAAACAGCATGGCAAAT
>Ga0224483_100099_pt1 | contig 21472 bp, 17 predicted proteins | sample hydfratestSal1_FD_181453 | JGI IMG/M metagenome (GOLD analysis project Ga0224483, IMG submission 181453) | Metatranscriptome of mouse feces microbial communities from Columbus University, Ohio, United States - Sal1 (Metagenome Metatranscriptome) ... | reverse complement strand
GGATATAGATTATGAAGAAAGCAATCAATGCGCCAAAAGCCCCGGCAGCAGTCGGGCCTTATGTTCATGCAGTGGAAGCTAACGGGTTGATTTTTACATCTGGGCAGCTTGGGCTGATACCAGAAACCGGGGATTTGCCAGAAGGGGTGGAGGCGCAGGCGCACCAAAGCCTGAAGAACCTTGCGGCTGTGTTGGAAGCGGCAGGAAGCAGCATGGGGCATGTGGTAAAGACAAACGTATACCTTGACGATATCAATGATTTTGCAAAGGTAAATGAAATATATGCCCAATATTTTAATGGGGAGGTGCCAGCGCGTTCCTGTGTCCAGGCAGCGAAGCTGCCTAAAGGCGGGCTGGTGGAAATTGAGGCGATAGCTGTTAAAGCGTAAGCTGCCTTATGGCAGGCAGATGCTGAAAGCCGCAAAAAGGGCTGCCAAGAAAACAGAACGCAAGGAGGGACGTCCAGTGATAGCAGAAAGGATAGAAGCGCTAAAGGCCGAGATGCGGGCCAGGAAGGTTGATATGTATATTGTGCCTACCTCTGATTTCCATGAATCAGAATACGTAGGGGATTATTTTAAGGCGAGGAAGTACCTTACAGGATTTACTGGCTCTGCTGGGACGGCGGTTGTCACAGAGTCGGAAACAGGGCTTTGGGTGGATGGCAGGTATTTCATTCAGGCAGAAAAGCAGTTGGGGCAAAGCCCCGTGGTGCTGTACCGGATGGGGGAAGAAGGAGTCCCAACGGTGAAGGAATATGTGGAAAAGAACCTTCCAGAGGGCGGCTGCCTGGGGTTTGACGGACGTGTGGTGAATGCCAAGGCAGGGGAGGATTATGGGAAAATTGCAGAAGGCAAGCAAGGGACGGTATTTGTAGACGAGGACTTAATGGGCATAATATGGAAGGAACGCCCAGAGCTTCCCAAGAACCCTGTATTTATTTTGGAAGAAAAATATGCTGGGGAAAGCACAAAGAGCAAGTTAAAACGGCTACGGGAAAAAATGGCGGAAAAAGGGGCTGACGTCCATATCCTCACATCTTTATATGACATTGCATGGCTGTTTAATATCCGGGGCGGCGATATCGACCACGTGCCAGTGGCATTGTCTTTTGCGGCGATTACGCAGCAGGAAAGCTTCTGGTTTATCCAGGGGGAAGCGCTGGATGGCAGCCTGCTGGAATATTGCAGCGCAAATAAGATAACTATCCTGCCTTATGGGGAAATCTATAGCTATGCGGCAAAAATCCCAGAATATGAAACAGTACTGTTAGACAAAAATATTGTGAATTACCGTATTTTCCATAGTTTGGGGGAAAATGTGAAAGTGGTGTCAGAGGCAAACCCCACAGAGCTTATGAAAGCCATTAAAAATGGGACGGAATTATCCAATATCCGCAACGCCCATGTAAAAGATGGGGTTGCTTTCACCAAATTTATGTTTTGGCTTAAGAAAAATATTGGCAAGATGGAAATAACAGAGATTTCTGCCTCAGATTATCTAGAAGCGCGCAGAAAAGAGCAGGATTTGTTTGTGGATTTAAGTTTTGACACCATCAGCGCCTATGGCGCCAATGCAGCCATGATGCATTATACTGCTACGCCGGATTCTAATGCAAAGCTTAAGCCAGAAGGTTTCCTATTGGTGGATTCCGGGGGGCATTATTTAGATGGAAGCACAGATATCACCCGGACAATCGCGCTTGGGACGTTGACAGAAGAAGAAAAATTCCATTTTACCACAGTGTGCCGCTCGAACTTAAACCTTGCAGCCGCCAAATTTCTGTATGGCTGCCGGGGGCTGAACCTGGACATTTTATCCAGAGGGCCGTTGTGGAACCTGGGTCTGGATTACAAATGTGGGACAGGCCATGGCATCGGGTACCTGTTAAATGTCCATGAAGGGCCAAATGGCTTCCGGTGGAAAGTTGTGCCGGAGCGGGGGGATAGCTGCGTGTTAGAGGAAGGCATGGTGACCACAGATGAGCCGGGGGTTTACTTGGAGGGGCGTTATGGGATCCGAACAGAAAATGAGCTGATTTGCAAAAAAGCAGAGAAAAATGAGTATGGGCAGTTTATGGAATTTGAGGCGGTTACCTATGCCCCAATCGACTTGGACGCCATCCTTCCAGAGGAAATGACGGCTACCGAGCGGAACTTGCTGAATAATTACCATAAAATGGTATATGATAAAATTTCCCCATTCCTGGAAGAAGAAGAACGGGAATGGTTAAAAGGCTACACAAGGGAAATCTGAGAAATATGCAAAAACGTATCTATTGCAATTGCTGCATTGGGTACGTTTTTGCTGTTTAAACGGCCACAACATTTTTCCCGTTGCGCTTCCCATGGAAGCATAAGATTCCTTTTGGATCAGTTTTCGACAGAAAAAATAGGAAATTGTGCTAAATAAGTTGTAGAATGCTATAAGAGGGGCATCAGCAAAAAGGAAAAACAGCAGAAAGATTGCATGGACAGATATAAGCGAATAGACAATGATACGGTATTTTATATGATATGATGGAAAAGACGTAAAGGAGCATATTTTTTGGCTTAAAATAAATTTATAACTTTTAAATCTGGGGCATATGGTGTAAAATAGAAATGATTATGAATTTTGGACAAGATAGAAGGAATCGGTTTTATGGATAAGAAGATAGTATTGATTGACGGGCATAGCATATTGAACCGGGCATTTTTCGGGATACCGGACCTGACCAATGGGGAGGGCCTCCATACAAATGCAGTGTACGGGTTCTTGAATATTCTGTTTCGGATTCTGGAAGAGGAAAAACCGGATTACCTGACAGTGGCGTTTGATGTGCATGCCCCTACGTTCCGGCATAAAATGTATGGGGACTATAAGGGGACAAGGAAGCCTATGGCGGAAGAATTAAGGCAGCAGGTGCCTGTAATAAAGGAAGTGCTGCGGTCCATGGGAGTTGTGATTGTGGAGCAGGAGGGCTATGAAGCAGACGATATCCTTGGCACCCTTGCGGCACGCTGTGAAAAGGAAGGGCTTGAGGTGTCGTTGGTTTCTGGGGACAGGGACTTGCTGCAGCTTGCCAGCGGCCATATTAAAATCCGCATCCCTAAGACAAAACGCACCGGGACAGAGATCGAAGATTACTATGCAGCGGATGTGAAGGAAAAATTACAGGTCACTCCCCATGAATTTATTGATGTGAAGGCGCTGATGGGGGATTCCGCGGACAATATCCCAGGCGTGCCAGGGATTGGGGAAAAAACCGCCACTGCGTTGATCGTTTCCTATGGGAGCATTGAGAATGCATATGCCCATGTGGATGAGATAAAGCCTCCCAGGGCGCAGAAAAACCTGCGGGAACATTATGATATGGCGCAGATGAGCAAAGCCCTTGCAACTATTGTGGTGGATGTGCCGATTGAGTATCATTTGGAGCAGGCGGTTTTGGGGGATTTATTTACGCCAGAAGCCTATGTGTGGATGAAAAAGCTTGAGTTTAAAAATATGATGGGCCGGTTCCGGGCTGGGGATACAAAAGTTACCACAGAGCAGCATTTTCAGGAAGTGGAAGGGAAGGAAGAGGCGAAGAAAGCCCTGGAGGAAGCAGGGAAAGCCGCACAAATTGGGTTCCAGCTTGTGGCAGGCCCTGGGGCTGCACAACCAGAGGGCCAGCTTACCTTAGACAGTTTCCTGCAGGAAGCCGCAGAGCCTAAGGAGGAAAAAGGGGATGAGGTGTTAGGGCTTGCCCTGGCCTATGGGGAGGGCAAGGCATGCTTCCTGTGGGCAGGGCAAGGGCTGGCAGGAGGCTGGCTGGCAGGGCAGTTTCTAAAGCTTTTAAAAAAAGTAGGTTCGGCCGTGACCTTTGGGTGGAAAGGGCAGCTCCCATGGCTTACAGTTGACAAGGAAAGCCAGGCAAAGGTTTCGGACCTTTTAATCAGCGCCTATCTTTTGAACCCATTAAAAAACGACTACAGTTATGATGATGTGGCGAAAGAACAGTTGGGCTTTCAGGTGCCTTCCCGGTCAGAGTTATTGGGGAAGATGCCACTGGCTCAGGCTGCAGCCCAGAAAAGGGCGGAATTGTCCAAATACGCTATGCTTATGGCCTCTGTCGCTTACCAGGCGGCGGAGCCGTTAGGGCAGAAGTTAAAAGATGCCGGCATGTGGGAATTGTACCAGGACATAGAGATGCCGTTGGTGTATACGTTACATGAAATGGAAAAAGAAGGCGTCCTGGTCAATGCTGAGGCATTGAAATCTTACGGGGAAAGCCTTTCTGGCAAGATTGAGGAGTTGGAACAGGAAATATATAAGGACGCGGGGGAAGAATTTAATATCAATTCCCCCAAGCAGCTTGGGGTTATTTTGTTTGATAAGCTGAAAATGCCTTATGGGAAAAAGACGAAGACGGGTTATTCCACAGCGGCGGATGTGTTGGACAAGCTTGCAGGGGATTACCCCCTGGTGTCAAAGATTTTGGAATACCGGCAGTTGGCAAAATTAAAGTCCACCTATGCGGATGGGCTGGCAAATTATATTGATAAGGATGGCAGGATAAGGTCCACCTTCCATCAGACAATAACAGCTACAGGGAGGATTAGCAGCACAGAGCCAAACCTTCAAAACATCCCAATTCGGATGGAATTGGGGCGGCAAATCCGCAAAGTGTTTATCCCAAGGGAAGGGTGCGTGCTGATTGACGCGGACTATTCCCAAATTGAGCTTCGTGTGCTGGCGCATATGTCGGGGGATAAGAACCTGATTGATGCATACCAAAAGGCGCAGGATATCCACAGGATTACAGCTTCCCAGGTATTCCATGTGCCGTTTGAGGAAGTGACGTCCCTCCAGAGGCGGAATGCCAAGGCAGTGAATTTTGGGATTGTGTATGGGATTAGCTCCTTTGGGTTAAGCCAGGATTTGAGCATTACCAAAAAAGAAGCCGCACAATATATTGAATCTTATTTTAAGACATATCCAGGCGTAAAGCAGTTTTTGGACCGCCAGGTGAAGGAAGCGAAAGAACAGGGATATGTCGCCACTATGTTTGGGCGCAGGAGGCCTGTGCCGGAGCTTTTGTCCAGCAATTTTATGCAGAGGTCTTTTGGGGAACGCGTGGCAATGAACTCCCCTATTCAGGGGACAGCGGCAGATATCATCAAGATTGCGATGGTCCGTGTCAGTGAAGCGCTGAAAGCCCAGGGGCTTCGTTCCAAGTTGATTTTGCAGGTTCATGATGAACTGCTGATAGAAACATGGGAAGAAGAGATAGGGCAAGTGAAAGCGATTCTTAAAAAAGAAATGGAAACAGCCGCCAACCTTTCCGTCCAATTAGAGATTGACATGAAACAAGGGAAGGATTGGCATGAGGCGCATTAAAAAAATAGATAAAGGAGTTTTGGCATATGCAGGTAATTGGAATTACAGGCGGGGTTGGAGCAGGAAAGTCCGCCATCTTGGAATATTTGGAACAGAATTACAGGGTGAAAAACCTGGTAGCGGATAAGATAGCGCGGATGCTGATGGAACCAGGGAGTGAATGCTACCAGAAATTGCTGAAATTCCTCCCAGTGGAAGTATACAATGATGATGAGTCGATTAATCGCGCCGCCTTGTCAGCAGCAATATTCAGTTCAGATGAATTGCGCATCCGGGTCAATGAAGTGATGCACCCAGCAGTGAAAGAATATATTCTGGGGCAGATTGCAGAGCAGGAACGCATGGGAATCTTGGACTATGTGATTATTGAGGCTGCCCTTCTGATTGAAGAGCATTACGACAGTATCTGTGATGAATTATGGTATGTCCAGACATCAGAGGAAGTCAGGAAAAAACGCCTGATGCGCTCAAGGGGCTATTCCGAAGAACAGGTGGAGAATATGTTCCGAAGCCAGCTCTCAGACAAGGAATACCGCAAGCACTGCCAAGTGGTTATTGAAAATAATGGGACAAGGGAAGAGACCTTTTATCAGGTTGCCCAGGCGATTAAGAATAAAGGGGAGTTAAATAAAATGGAGCAGCAGCTAAACGGCGTCCCGCTGGTGTTTGGCTTGGACATTGGAACCCGGAATGTTGTGGGTACCATTGGCTACAAAGATGAAGACGATTTCTATGTCATTGCCCAATTTGTCAAAGAACATGCAACGCGTTCCATGTTAGACGGGCAAATCCATGATATTGGGCGCGTGGGGCGTACCATCAATATGGTGAAGAAAGAATTGGAGGAACAGAGCCACCTGCCTTTAAGCGAAGTGTGCATTGCTGCTGCAGGGCGTGTGTTAAAGACCGTCACAACAACAGTGGAGTATAGTTTCCAGGAGGAAGTTGTGGTGACTGGCGAAGATGTGCATACCTTGGATTTGCTGGGGATTGAGAAGGCGCAGCAAATTTTAAATGAGAACAACGACACGAATTTTAAGTTTTACTGTGTCGGGTATTCTGTTGTGAAATACTACCTGAACGGGGATGTGTTTTCCAACCTGGAAGGGCATAAGGCAGAAGTGGTCAGTGCAGACATTATTGTTACGTTCCTGCCAGAAGATGTGGTGGACGGGTTATATTCCGCGGTGGGCCTTGCAGGGCTTAAGGTGGCAAGCCTGACGCTGGAGCCTATCGCGGCTATCAATGTCGCAATTCCTGAGACATTCCGAATGCTGAACATTGCCTTGGTGGATGTTGGGGCCGGCACCAGCGATATTTCTGTGACCAGGGATGGCAGCATTATCGCATATGGCATGATCCCATGCGCCGGGGACGAGATTACAGAGCTTTTAGTGCAGCATTACTTGGTGGACTTCAAGACGGCAGAGCATATTAAGCTAAGCTCCACTACAGAAAAAGAAATTGAGTACCAGGATATTATGATGATTAAGCATACGGTGACGGCAGAAGAGGTCTGGGACTTAATTCAGCCGTTGGTGTTTAGCCTTACAGAAGACATTGCGGCAAAGATTAAGGAATTGAATGGCGGGGAGACCGTAAGCGCTACCTTTGTAGTCGGCGGCGGCGGCAAAGTCCATGGGTTTGTGGAGCATCTGGCATCCGAGCTGAACCTTCCTTTGGAGCGTGTTGCCCTCCGAGGGGAAGAGGTGCTGCAGGAAATCCACTTTGAACAGGAAGAAATTAAAAAAGACCCGTTGCTGGTAACCCCAATTGGTATCTGCATCAGTTATTATGACCAGAAAAATAATTTCCTTTTCGTGCGCTTTAATGGGGAAAGGATTAAATTATATGACAACAACAAGCTCACGATTGTGGATGCGGCATTGCGGGCAGGCTTCCCCAATGACCAGCTATTCCCGCGGAGGGGGAAGGAAATTAATTTCTATGTAAATGGCAAGAAACGGATTGTCCGGGGAGAGCCTGGGGAATCTGCCATTGTCCGTGTCAATGGGCGGGTAACGAGCATCAACGCCACCTTGGAGCCAAACAGCGATATTGTGATTGAGCCTTCCACAGTGGGGGAAGCGGCAGTCTGCAGGTTAGAGGAGCTGGAGGAATATGGCAGGGTCGTGATTACCTTTGAAGTGAATGGGCGGATGATCACCTGCCCGAAGTTCGCGGAAGTAAATGGCAGCCTGGAGCCGCCATATTATGAAATCCAGGAAAATGATTGGGTGGAAATGCGCGGGTTTTATACGGTTGCCCAGATTATGGAATTTATGGATGTAGAAATTGATATGGACTGCGATATCCTGGTTAATAATAAACTCGCAGATTTAGATACCCAGGTATACGAGAATTTTTCTGTGGAATGGGAGGTAATATCTTACCGCACGCCGCTGTCAGAGATTGAAGGGGTATACAGCAGGCCGCTGGAGCCATTGCCACTAGAGGAGCCAGCAGAAACAGTGGAGGAAGCAGTAGAAATAGCGGAGGAGCCAGAAAATATTGAGGAAGGGCCAGAAGAGATAGAAGGCGGCCCTGTGGAACCAAAAGAAAATGTTGTGGCCATAGAGCCTGAGCAAGAGAGCCAAATCCATGCAGTGGATGCAAAAGCAGAGGCACAAGCTATGCTTCCAGCAACTATGCCAAAGGAGGCGCCAGAAATAGAATCCCCACAAAGGAAACAAGGGGCGGTGAGGATATTAGAGCCAGAGGTTTCGGGGCAGCGCATAGAAACTGTAGGTTCGTTCCAAGTGGTGGATTTAAGGCATAAGCCAGAACCAGAGGCGGCAGGGCCAGAGGATTTGGGCCAGCAAACAGAGCCGGCAGGGCTGATTGTTGCGCAAGAGGTGCCAGGGGCGGAAGCAACAAAGGAGGAACTCACCCAGGAAGAGCTGGAAGAGAAATTCTTACAGACCCAGCAGGCGGCAGACAATGACATCCGCCCGACCATTCGGAAAAAGCCAGAGGCAAAGCCTGTAAAAGAAAAACCAGAGGCAGCTTCCCTCCAAGTGGTTGTAAATAATGCAGCCGTTACTTTGACAGGAAAATCTTCTTATGTATTTGTGGATGTATTTGACGCCATAGCATTTGACCTAAATGCCGGGAATGGAAGGGCAATCGTCACAAAATTAAATAATGAAGTGCCTTCTTATACGGCGCCCCTAAAGTATGGGGATGTAATTGAGATTTACTGGGAGGATTAATTAAGATGAAGTTGTGCAGCATTGCAAGCGGAAGCAGCGGGAACTGTATTTTTGCAGGGACAGACAGCACAAGCCTTGTCATTGATGTTGGCATTAGTGGGAAGCGGGTGGAGAATGGCTTAAATGAAATTGGGCATACCATGCGGGAGGCGGACGGGATCCTTATCACCCATGAGCATTCCGACCATATCAGCGGGCTAGGCGTAGTGGCCAGGCGGTATGGCGTGCCCATTTATGCCACAAAAGGGACAATAGGGGCGATTCAAGCCTGCAAAAGCATAGGCGAGGTTCCAAAAGGGCTGTTTCGGGAGATTGAGCCGGATGTAGATTTTACCATTGGGGATATAAGCATAACTCCCGTCCCAATTTCCCACGATGCGGCGATGCCCACTGCATTTGTTTTGCGCCAAGGGAAGAAATCTATGGCTGTCATGACGGATTTAGGGAAATTTGACCACTATATTATAGGGAAGCTCCAGAATTTGGACGTATTGCTTCTGGAGGCGAACCATGATGTACATATGCTGCAGGTGGGGACATACCCCTATTATTTGAAGCAGCGGATTTTAGGTGAGAAAGGGCATTTGTCCAACGAACGGTCCGGGCAGCTATTGAGCGAGGTGCTGCATGACAATTTCAAAGCAGTGGTCCTTGGGCATTTAAGCAAGGAAAATAATTACGAGAAACTTGCTTATGAGACGGTGCGCTTAGAGGTTGATATGGCGGACAATTGCTACCATGCAAAAGATTTTCCAATCTACGTGGCAAAGAGGGATACAGTCTCAGATATCATTGAGTTTTGATGGAATGGAGGATATTGGGAAAATGGAGAAAAAGGCAGACAGGACAATTATTACAGTGGTGGGGAAGGATACGGTTGGGATTATCGCCAGGGTATGCACATACCTTGCCGAAAATGGCATCAATGTATTGGATATCAGCCAGACAATTGTGCAGGGGTTCTTTAATATGATGATGGTTGTGGACATGAAAGGGGCATCAAAGCCTTTCGGGCAGTGCGCAAAGGAACTGGAGCAGGCCGGGGAGGAAATTGGGGTGTCCATCAAATGCCAGAGGGAAGAAATATTTAACAAAATGCACAGAATTTAAGGAGCGGCGCAATGATAAATATCTGGGAAGTAAAAGAAACCAATAAAATGATAGAGCAGGAGAACCTGGACGTCCGTACCATTACCCTGGGGATTTCCCTGTTGGACTGCATTGATTCTGATTTGCAGAAATTAAATGAAAATATCTATAATAAAATTACAAGGGTAGCTGCAGGCCTGGTAAAGACAGGGGAAGAAATTGAGCGCAATTATTGCATCCCCATTGTGAATAAGCGTATTTCTGTAACGCCAATTGCCTTGGTTGGGCAGGCGGCATGCAAAACGCCAAAGGATTTCGTGGAAGTTGCAAAGACGCTTGACCGTGCGGCAAAAACCGTAGGGGTTAATTTTATCGGGGGGTATTCGGCGTTGGTCTCCAAAGGGATGACAAAAGGGGACAGGGATTTAATCTGCTCCATCCCCCAGGCCCTTTCGGTAACAGAACGGGTCTGCAGTTCCGTCAATGTTGGCTCCACCAAAACTGGGATTGATATGGATGCAGTGAAGCTTATGGGGGAAATAATCCATAAAACTGCAGAGGCCACCAAAGAAAATGATTCCCTTGGATGCGCGAAATTAGTTGTTTTTTGCAATGCGCCGGACGACAACCCTTTTATGGCGGGTGCGTTCCATGGGGTGACAGAAGAAGATGCCATTATCAATGTGGGCGTTTCAGGCCCTGGAGTGGTTAAGAAAGCCTTGGAGCAGGTACGCGGGGAAAATTTTGAAGCCCTCTGCGAGACAATCAAGAAAACAGCGTTTAAAATCACCCGTGTAGGGCAGCTTGTAGCCCAGGAAGCCAGCAGGCGCATGGGGGTCCCGTTTGGGATTATTGACTTATCTTTAGCGCCTACCCCGGCGGTAGGGGATTCAGTGGCGGAAATCTTAGAGGAAATTGGGCTGGAATATGCAGGCGCGCCCGGCACGACGGCAGCACTTGCATTGTTGAATGACCAGGTGAAAAAAGGCGGAATTATGGCATCCTCCTATGTGGGGGGATTAAGCGGGGCGTTTATCCCAGTCAGCGAAGACCAAGGGATGATAGATGCAGTGGAAGCAGGCGCCCTTACGTTAGAAAAGCTAGAAGCCATGACATGCGTCTGCTCTGTGGGGCTTGATATGGTCGCTATTCCAGGGGACGTGCCGCCCGCTACGATTTCCGGCATAATTGCCGATGAAATGGCAATTGGCATGGTGAACCAAAAAACCACTGCAGTGCGTTTGATACCCGTAATAGGGAAAGGAGTAGGGGAAACCGTGGAATTTGGCGGGCTGTTGGGGCATGCGCCAGTTATGCCAGTCAACAGGCATGGATGCGAAGGGTTTATCAGCCGTGGCGGCAGGATACCGGCGCCAATACATAGTTTTAAGAATTAGATTTGTGTATTAGGGGAAGGTGTGTTATAATGATAGAAAATACTGTACTGCCTGAAGCGTAGCGGCACACGATGCCATATGGCTCGCGAAGCGGTTCAAATAATAAATCACCGGAGGTGGAATCTTTGAACGAGAGAGAAGATTACCTGGACAGATTATTACGGGGAGTGGAAGACAGTCCGGAAGATGACTTGATGTCAGATGATGATTTTCTGGAAGAATTTAACAGTTCCTATTCTGTAGATGATGACAATGACTTCCTGCAGGAGTTTGAAATGAGCAGGGGCAAGCCAGGTTCAGAAGAAGGCTCAGGACCAGAGACAGGGCCAAGCCCAGATTTGGATTTTGATATAGAAGATGTAGACAATATTGTCAGCAATGTGAAAAATGGTACACTGGATGATTTGGGCGAGGTGGATACTCTCGGCGATATTGATGCTTTCGGTGATATCGACAATTTAGGTGATATTGACAATTTAGGTGAAAATGATTTGTCTATTGATGAGTCGTTGGAAAGGCTTTCCGAAGAAGAGCCAGGCCTGGATGGCATTGAAACGGATTTTAATTCAGAAGAACAAGACTTTATGATAAATACCCTGGATGAAAATGATGTTTCTGAGTTTGAGGCAGAAGGCCCTGGCTCCGGCATGGAGGATAAGTTTTCAGGCCTGGGGGAAGAAACAATAGAAACAGCTCCAGAAAATGGGGATTTGCCAGAAGATGAGCTTGCATCCATGGCACAGGACCTTGCAAATGAAATTGACGGTTTGGGGCTTGAAATGGAAAACAGTGAGGCAGAAGTGATGGATGGAGCAGGTAAGAAAGAACTGGACAATGTGCTGACAGAAGAGGAAGAGGGAAAGAAAAAGGGGAAAAAGGACAAGAAAGAGAAGGGGGAGAAAAAGCCGGGATTTTTCAAAAGGCTGTCTTTGGCATTGTTTGGCGAGGACGAGGAAGAAGAGGAAGAAACTGGGAAAGGGATTCCAGAGATTGGTGAAATAGACAATATATCAGAAGAAAATATAGAACTCTTAAGGGAAATGGAAGGCAAAAAAGGCAAGGCAGAGTTAGATGAAAAAGCCTTAAAAGCCAAGAAGAAAAAAGAAAAGGCAGAACAGAAAGCCAAGAAAAAAGCAGAGAAGAAACAGGCCAAGGCAGAGAAAAAAGCCCAAAAGGCCCAGGAGAAGCAGGCCAAACCCAAAAAAGAGAAAAAGGTAAAGGAGCCGAAAGTAGTTGAGAAGAGCAAGCCGCTCCCGAAAAAGCCAGTCCTGATGATTTGGCTGGTAGGGGCTTCCCTGGTGGTATTAATCAGCCTGCTCAGCACGCAGGTAGGTTACCTTACAGACGTTGCCAATGCCAAGGAATATTATGGGCAGGGCAAATATGTGGAAGCATACACTTGCTTCACCCAGGGCGTAAAAGTAAAGGCTGCGGATGCGGATTTGTATAACAAGGCGCAATTGACCGCTTACGTGCAGCAGCAGTTTAGGCTATACGATATGTATAAGGAACAGGAAATGCATTCAGAAGCATTGAGCGCGTTGATTTGTGGGGTAGGGAGGCATGATAAAAATGCTTCAGATGCAGCCAAGGCAGGCGCTTCCATTGAATTTGAAAATATGCTTGCAGAGCTAGAAAAGCTGTTGTCGAAGAATTACAACATGACATTGGATCAGGCAAGGGAATTGTACAATATCCATGAGAAAGAAGAATACACATATGCCATCTATGATGTGGTGGAAGCCCTAGGGCTTTTGGAATAATGGCAGATAGGGGCAGCGCATGATAGCAGTGATTGATTATGATGCAGGAAATTTAAAGAGCGTTGAAAAGGCTTTGAAATTCCTGGGGGAAGAAAGCTGCATTACCAGGGACCACAAAGAGATCCTTGCAGCAGATAAGGTAGTCCTCCCTGGTGTAGGCGCATTTGGGGAGGCCATGGGGCATTTAAAAAAATATGGGCTGGATAAGGTGATCCATGAGGTAGTTGGCAGGCAGACCCCGTTTTTGGGCATCTGCCTGGGGCTGCAGCTTCTGTTTGAGGGAAGCGAGGAGAGCAGCGGTGTGGAAGGCCTGCATGTTTTGGATGGGGAAATTTTAAAAATACCAGATGCGCCAGGGCTAAAAATTCCACATATTGGCTGGAATTCGCTGCATTTGCAGAATCAGGGCAGGCTGTTTGAGGGTGTTATGGAGGGTGCTTTTGTATATTTTGTCCATTCTTTTTATTTAAAGGCAAAAGAAGGGCAGATTGTCAAGGCGTCTACGGATTACAGTGTGGATATCCATGCTTCGGTGGAGCAGGGGAATGTGTTTGCATGCCAATTCCATCCAGAAAAAAGCAGCTCGGTAGGCTTGCAGATTTTGCGTAATTTTGCCAGGATTGGGGAGGTACAGTAATGTTTACAAAGAGAATTATTCCCTGCCTGGACGTACATAATGGGCGTGTGGTCAAGGGCGTGAATTTTGTGAACCTTAAGGATGCAGGCGACCCTGTGGCGGTTGCGGCAGCTTATGACAAGGCTGGCGCGGATGAAGTGGTTTTTTTGGATATTACGGCTTCTTCTGATGCTAGGAATACCGTAGTGGATATGGTGCGCAGGGTAGCGAAAACCGTTTTCATCCCTTTTACCGTGGGCGGCGGCATTCGGACAGTGGATGATTTCAAGACTCTCCTTCGGGAAGGGGCAGATAAAATTTCTATTAATTCTTCTGCGATTAATACGCCGGAACTGATTAGCAATGCAGCAGATAAATTTGGCAGCCAGTGTGTGGTTGTCGCCATTGACGCCAAAAAGCGGGAAGATGGAAGCGGCTGGAATGTTTATAAGAACGGCGGGCGCATAGATACAGGGCTGGATGCGGTGGAATGGGCGGTACGTGCAAATAAGCTGGGGGCAGGCGAGATCCTTTTGACTAGCATGGATTGTGATGGGACCAAAGCAGGGTATGACCTGGAACTGACCAAAGCAATTGCAGGAAACGTAACCATACCTGTTATCGCCTCTGGAGGGGCAGGGAACCAGGAGCATTTTTATAAAGCCCTTACAGAAGGCGGCGCGGACGCTGCATTAGCGGCCTCGCTGTTCCATTACAAGGAACTGGAAATTTTAGAATTGAAGAAATATCTGGCACAAAAGAATGTACCAGTAAGATTGTAGCAAAGGAGCTGGTAAAATGAGTATGTTGGAAAATGATTGGGTGGAGGCAGTTGGCGAAGAGTTTAAGAAACCTTATTATGCCAAGCTTTATAAGTTTGTCAAGGAAGAATACGATACAAGGGTAGTCTACCCTCCGGCAGATGATATTTTTAATGCGCTGCATTTAACGCCCCTTAGCGAGGTGAAGGTATTGATCCTGGGGCAGGATCCGTACCATAACGAAGGGCAGGCGCATGGTTTGTGTTTTTCTGTTAAGCCTGGGGTGCAGGCGCCCCCTTCTTTGGAAAATATTTATAAAGAGCTGCACGATGATTTAGGGTGTGAAATACCCAATAACGGCTATCTGGTCAAATGGGCCAAGCAGGGCGTGCTTATGCTAAATACTGTGCTTACTGTCCGGGCGCATCAGGCAAATTCCCATCAAGGGCAGGGCTGGGAGCAGTTTACCGATGCAATTATCCATGCAGTGAACGCTCAGGACAGGCCTATTGTATCCATGTTGTGGGGGAGGCCAGCGCAGAGCAAAAGCTCTATGCTAAAGAACCCGAACCATTTGGTTTTGAAAGCTCCACATCCAAGCCCATTGTCCGCATACCGTGGCTTCTTTGGGTGCAAGCATTTTAGCCAGGCAAATGAATTCCTTGCTTCCCATGGGGTGGAGCCAATAGATTGGCAGATAGAAAACATAGATTAATGAAATCTGTGAATAGAGAACTGTTGGGAGGCAGTTCTCTTTTTCTAATCTTATAGGAAAAACTTGTTACGCTAACGCATGAAAGCGCCTTCCTATAAAGAAAAAGAACCTGCGCAGGGGTATGGAGAGGAGGAAAAGGCGCAATGGGGGTTTTTGGGTTACATAAGAATTCTCACCATTCCCATGGGGTGAGGAACATTGATTTTTATGCCAGCCAGTCCAAAATACGGCATTGGAATGACAGTTTTAAGGTGGCGTCCTCATGCATTATTTTACTGTTATGCATGATATTAGACCAGCCGGAAGTATCCATAACCGTGATAGTTACTATGGGGATAGTGAATATATGGGCAAACCGGGTGCCAGCCTTAGCGTATATTGGGCTGTTGAAAGTTCCATTGGCATTTTTGGCGATCGGGTGCATCATTATTGCCCTAGGGATTTCCAAACAGCCTATGGGAGATTACAGAGTTTTTTTGTGCGGGCATTATTTTTATACCACAAATGAAGGGGTTGGCAGGGCTGCGGCATTATTTTTTAAAGCGATGGGGGCGGTCAGCGCCATGTACGCCCTTACGTTGTCCACTTCGGCAAGTGAGCTGGCAGGCGTGCTAAAAAAAGCCCATGTCCCCAAAGCCGTTGTGGAATTGATGAACATGATGTACCGTTTTATTTTTATCCTTACAGAAGTGCAGGGGAGGATGAAAACGGCTGCTGTTTCCAGGCTTGGGTATGTTGATTTTAAGGCTTCTTGTTATTCTTTTGGGAAAATTGGGGGGAATTTGTTCCTGGTGTCTTTGAAAAAAGCAAATACCTATTATGACGCCATGGTTTCCCGGGGCTATGAAGGGGATTTGCCTTTTTGGGAAGAGGAGAAGCAGGTAAAGCTTTGGCAGGCAGGGGCATTGATGTTGTATTTATGTGGTTTGGCAGGGGTATATATTTTGGCTACAAGATAGAGGGGGATGAAGTGCAGGAGGAGGATTGGAATATTTGGAGGCAGAGGAAATCATACGGACAGAGCATTTAACTTATGAATATCAGGCTGGCTGCCCAGTCCTGCAGGATTTAAGCGTTTCTATCCATAAAGGCGAAAAGATTGCGGTGATGGGTTCTAACGGGGCTGGGAAGTCAACATTTTTCCTGCATTTAAACGGCGTGCTGCAGGCTGGGAAAGGGAAAATATTTTATGGCGGGGCAGAAATCAGAAGGAAGGACTTAAACGGCTTGCGCAAACATGTAGGGTTTGTATTTCAGGATGCAGATAATCAGATGATTGCTTCCAGCGTGCAGGCAGAGGTAGCTTTTGGCCCAATGAACTTAAAACTGCCTAAGGAGGAAGTGAAGAAACGGGTCAGCGAGGCCTTGGAATATATGGATTTGCAAGGGTACAGGGAACGGCCTCCCCATTATTTAAGCGGAGGGGAAAAGAAACGGGTCAGCATTGCCGACATTATCGCCATGAAACCAGAGGTTATATTGTTTGATGAACCTACAGCGGCTTTGGACCCATTGGGAGGGGAGCTTCTAGAAGATGTGCTGGAACGGCTGTCTAAGGAAGGGAAGACATTGCTTGTCTCCACCCATGATGTGGATTTTGCTTACCGCTGGGCAGAGCGTGCTTTAATATTCCACCACGGGAAATTGGCGGCAGACGGGGGGACGTTAGAAATATTCCAACAGGAACAAGTATTAAGGGAAACTCATTTAAAAAAACCGGAAATGCTGACGGTGTATGAAGCGCTTTTACAAAAGGGCAGGATTCGTAAAGGCAGCTACCCAAGACGTGCGGGCGAGCTGCCAGGGGCGCTAATCTAGTGAAAGCGCGGTCATTATCAGGGAAGGGAGTGTAATATGGTAAATAAGGAATACATGGAGTGCTTGGCATATGTAAAAGAGTACCTTACCAAACATGGGGGACTTACCTCACCCAACCCCCGCCATCCGTTCCGTTCCCGTTTCCAACATACAATCCGGGTATTGCACTGGTGCTTCCGCCTTACAGAGGGGATGGGGCATGTGGACAAAGAAGCGTTGTATATGGCGGCAATCTTCCATGATATTGGCTATGCAGATTGTGACAATTGCCACCATGCGATACGGAGCGGGCGCGCATTCCATGAATATGCCAAGATGCAGAAAATGGAGGATGGGTTTCGGGAGAGGGTGGAACGGCTGATTTATGCCCATTCTAATAAAAGCCTGCTGAAATGTGGGGGCGCCAGTTTGGAACTCATATTATTGATGGAGGCCGATTTACTGGATGAAGAAGGGGTAATGGGCGTGGTCTGGGATTGTATGGCAATGGGGAATATCCATGCCGACAGCTATGCCGCCGCATATTACCATATTGTGAAAAACTCTAATAAAGAGGAGCCAAACCCAATGGTGACAGAAAGGGCAAAGTTATTTTGGGAGAAGAAAAAGCAGGCGGTGTCAGAATTTGCAGATATTTTGGCAGAGGACTTGATGATTGGAAGCCCATATTTTGATATTCCATAACGCTGCCATGCAGCTTAGAGTTCCTTTGTAACTGCCAATTCCCTGATTTTAGGCAACAGTTTAGCCTTTTTGTTAAATTACCTTATTTCATGGAAATATCGAAACTGCATATAAAAATCCTTATGGGAATATTCAAAGATTCTCACAGCTTTCCTATCCATAATTGCCCAGAGAAAACCCAGATAGAATTTCTAACGCCCCTCTCCCGGAAGTAAGGGGCGCACAAAATTCACCGAATGTTTTCTTTTGGCAATATGACAGAAAAGCTGTTTGAAATATTTTCTTTCCCATAAGGATTTTTAAAACGCTATGCTGTTGATTCCATGAAATAAGGCTATTTTGTAACAAACAAGTTGAACTGTTACGGTTTTAGATAAAAGTTTGGAGAATATTCTGGACATTTGCCAAAAGGTGTGGTATGCTTTAAAAGATAAGGGCAATGATTTGCCTAAATAGAATTGAAATATAATTACAAAGGGTGCCTGCTCTTTTGCAGGATAATAGGGAAATGGGTGGAATTCCCATACGGTCCCGCCGCTGTAAAAGTGGAGTTTTTTCCGTCAGGAATATTTTGAGGAATTATAGCCCCAAAGCCAGCTTAGCAGTTGAATAATTTAACGGCAGTAAGGTGGCAAGTTATAGTTCACTGAGGTACGGAATAAGATGAAGAAGCTTGAGTCAGAAGACCTGCCTTTTGTAAAGGGATGCAAGAAGCTACGAGCGATGGCTGGCTGCAGGTTATTTGTGTTGGGAGTTTGAGAAAAGTTCCAGGATAAGTTATTGGGCATGACCATTTTTTCAATGGTTGCTGTGGTACCGGTTTGCTGCGTGGGAGGCAGTAAATACGGTATTTTTTGTTTTATTAGGAAATTCCTTCGTATTCTCTATAAGATAAAAAATAACTATCGCAGGGTCTGCCCAAGCGAAGCGAGGGTACTGCGGTGGAAAAGAAATATGCCGCTCAAGCGACCCGCCGCAGGCGGAGAATCCTGCAAAGCAGGATTCTTTTTCATTTTATGGGAATTCTTGTGGATATTCTATAAGGCAAAAGCCCTCCGGGCAGAATGCGCATTGCGCGCAAAAGGATAATGGCGGCTGCCATAGTTATATTTTGGCAGGGCAGCGTCCTTTTTATGGGAAGGAGAAAATTTATGACAAGACAACAAAAGAAACTATTTGTTTTAAGCATTGCTTTTGCGGCTGCTTTTGCAATTGTGCCGGGCGCCAATGCCATGCATATTATGGAGGGGTATTTGCCATTGCAGTTTTGCATTGCCTGGGGGGTTATATGTATCCCGTTTTTGGTGATGGGATTTTTCTCTATTCAGAACAAGCTGCGGGAAAACAGGAAAAACATTACGATACTGGCAATGTCCGGGGCATTTATCTTTGTGATTTCTTCCCTGAAAATACCATCTGTGACAGGGAGCTGTTCCCATATGACTGGGACGGGGCTGGGCGCAATTTTATTTGGCCCAGGGGCAGTCAGCATTTTGGGGATTATTGTGCTGGTTTTCCAGGCTGTAATGTTAGCCCATGGCGGGCTTACCAGCCTGGGTGCAAATACATTTTCCATGGCGGTTGCAGGGCCGTTTTTATCCTATGGGGTGTATATGGTATGCAAAAAGTGCAAAGTAAACCGGAGGGTAAGTGTGTTCCTTGCGGCAGCCCTTGGGGATGTTTTCACTTATTGTGTTACTAGCTTCCAATTGGCGGTTGCCTATCCGTCTGAGAGCGGAGGGATGTTGGCTTCTGCTGGGAAATTTTTGGCAGTGTTTGCGCCGACGCAGCTTCCGCTTGCCATGATCGAAGGGCTGCTGACTACGATTATTATGATTACATTAGAAAATTATGCCCAGCCTGAGTTGCGGGATGTTGGGTATTTGGAAGGTAAGTGATATGTTGCGCAAGGTACAGAGGAGGGATGCAAAGTGAAACGTGCAGACAAAAGGACAATCACAGTGATTATGGTTGCAGTAGTATTGATAGCTGCAATTCCATTGTTTATTTTGAAAGGGGCAGAATTTGGCGGGTCAGATGATGCTGGGAGCCAGGTGGTTGAATCCATTGAAAAAGATTTTGAGCCATGGTTTTCCCCTGTGCTTGAGTCAATGCTGGGCCGCGAATTGCCAGGGGAAGTGGAAAGCCTTATCTTTTGCATTCAGACAGGCATAGGCGTTGGGATTATTGCTTTTTTGCTGGGGCGGTTTGTGGAACGGAAAAAATGGGAAAAGAAGTAGCCCCCATTTGGCAATTAGATTTTCTAAAGGGCAAAAACCCCGTCAGTTTAACTGGCGGGGTTTTTAATTGCAGCTTGTTATTTCACTTTCACTTTTTTTGTTTGGAAACTGCTGGTATAAGTGGAACCTTTATATGTTTTATATGCTTTTACAGTAAATATATAAGTTTTGCCAGAATTCAGTTTTTTCTTTGTGTAGCTGGTTCCTTTTGTGCTTTTTAACTTTTTCCAAGGATCCTTTGCTTTAACTTTGTAATAAACAGTGTAGCCTGTAGCGCCTTTTACCTTTGTCCATTTTACAGTTGCTTTTTTCTTCCCTGGCTTCACTTTAAAGTCCACAGCATTTGGAGCTGTTGACGTATACAGGCTTGTGTAGGACTTACTGGTCACCTGCTTGCCATCGTTTGCCAAAATGTAAGCTTTGACGGCGAAACGGTACCCTGTGCTGGGAGTCAGTTTTTTCACAGTATAAGAGGCAGTGTTTGTTTTTATGGTATCTTTTTTCACCCATTTTTTCTTGGAGCTATTATATTGGTAAATCATATACCCGTTTGCTTTGGGAACCTTTTTCCACGTCAGTTTAACATTCTTATTTGTGTAGGAAGCCTTCAGCCCAGAAACGTTTGGGACGCTTGGCTCTGGCGTAGGTGTAGGTGTTCCTGGTTCTGGCGTAGGCGTAGGGGTGGGTGTGCCTGGCTCTGGTGTAGTGGTTTGAAGCTTTTCTATTTCACTGTAAATATCTTCTGCTGTCCTGGATCCAAAAGAAAGGCTTTGCACTTTATTGTTTTTGTCAATCAGCAGAATATATGGGAATTTTCCGCCAGTTTGGTTGTACAAGCCAAGGTAATGTAATGCATAACCCCAGTTAAGGCTTGATGCATCATGGCAGAATATGATATCATTGCCAGAAAAGGTTTGTGCAAATGCTTTTGTTTCATCCAGGGAAGCGCCATAAACATCGGCAAAAATTACCCGGATATCCTGGCTGCCAACCCAACTGCTTTTGCTGATGCCTTCTAAAGTGGCTTTTGTAAGGCCGCAGGTAGTATAGCCGAATACTAGCACGGTTGTTTTCGTGGATACAGTGGAAATGGTTTCATTAGCGATTGTTTTTAAAAGGTATGCATAATTGGGAATTCCAGATTCTGAGCCAGTGGGAGGTTTTAATGTCCCTTCAGCTTCGATATTTGCAAACTTTTTCATTTCCGTTAAAAGTTCATCAGAAGTTTTCTTCCCTGTCAAAATGTTTTGTATTTTGTTATCTTTGTCAATCAATACGATTGTTGGATACTTCCCACCATTATGAAAGAGATTTGTATATTTTATCATTGCCATGGTAATAGTATCTGATTCATCATAACAGTATGTGATATCTTTGCATCCATAACCTACTTCATAACCTTCCTGATAGTTCTGGACTTCTTCCCTAGTATGCCCTTCGCTATCAGCAAAAATCACCCGAATATCAGGACGTTTTACCCATTCACAAGCAGCGATGCTTTCTAGTGTAGAACGTGTATATCCACATTCTGTATCCCCAAATATCAGTACAGTAGTCTCATTTGGGTTTGCTTTTGTGGAAACGCTTGTTCCATCTGTGGACGTAAAGGTGTAGGTTAGGTTGTTGATACTTGATTGCTGGCTTTCTGCAGCATGTGCCTTAGCTCCTGGCGCAATGCCAAAAATCAGCAAGAAAAGCAGCATGGGAATTGCAAAAAATCGCAATGCCCGTTGTTGGAAAAAGTTTTTTTCTGTCATAAATTATCCTCCTTTTCTTCTTGTAACTTGAAGTTTTTTCAGATGCAAAAATTCTC
>Ga0224483_100098_pt1 | contig 21556 bp, 19 predicted proteins | sample hydfratestSal1_FD_181453 | JGI IMG/M metagenome (GOLD analysis project Ga0224483, IMG submission 181453) | Metatranscriptome of mouse feces microbial communities from Columbus University, Ohio, United States - Sal1 (Metagenome Metatranscriptome) ... | reverse complement strand
GGTCGCAGCGGCGGTCGTCCTCTCCATCCCTTTCAAGATCAAGTTTATGAAATGGTGGGACAAGCGTCAGCGGGAGCAGAAGAAGGGGAAGCGCGGAAAGTGGGGTGATGACGAGTGATCGAGGTTAAGAACCTGACGTTCTCTTACAGTAAAGACAAGCAGGCCCTCCACGGCCTGGACTTCACCGTAAAGGATGGCGAGATCTTCGGCTTCCTGGGTCCCAACGGCTCTGGGAAGTCCACGACACAAAAGATACTCACCGGGATATTAAAGGGCCACGGCGGTAAAGTTATCTTATTCGGCCAGGACATCTCTGCCGCCCACGGCCGGGAATTTTATCAGAAGATCGGCGTCCTGTTTGAGTTTCCTTACCTGTACGCCAATCTGAGCGCCGTGGACAATCTGAACTACTTCGCTTCCTTCTATCCTAGAAAGCAGCGGCAGGATGTGGGGGAACTGCTGGAGATGCTGGAATTTAAGCCGGATTTTCTGAAAAAGCCGGTGTCCTCCTACTCAAAGGGGATGCGCCAGCGGGTGAGCATGGCCCGGGCGCTGGTGAGCGATCCCCGGCTGCTGTTCCTGGACGAACCCACCAGCGGCCTTGACCCCTCCGGCGCGGTCCTGTTCCGAAAGATCATCGAGCAGGAACGCAAAAAAGGGACCACAGTTTTTGTCACCACCCACAACATGCTGGACGCCGATCTGCTGTGCGATCGAGTGGCGTTCATCTCCAACGGAGATCTGGCGGCCCTGGACACGCCCAAGCGGCTGAAAGAGAAGCACAGCGATCGTCGGGTCGTCATCGACTATCTGTATCAGGGACAGCGAAAGACAAAAACAATAGAAACACCGGAGCTGGAGGCGGGCATCTCCTTTGCCCATGATGAGATCGTCAGCATCCACTCCCAGGAGCCGACCCTGGAAGATATATTCATCCAGTACACAGGAAGGGGGCTGTCCTGATGAGAAAAAGTTTCCTTGCTCTGTTCAAAAAAGACTGCCGGATGCTGGCGTCGGGAAAATTTTTCCTTATGGCCATCGGCTTTCTGGCCCTCTATACGGCCTATGTGAACCTGGGTTATATCCGATTTATGCAGATGCCGCCCTATAACGTGTATCTATATGATCCTGCCGGGACCCAGACCGAAAGATCGTCCCTGGTGCAGACTGTTCCGTCAATGAAGGCGATGGACACCGCCCTGCTGGCCGACGCCAACGGCGTGGGGCTGGACGCCAGCGCCGGGGACGTGCGGGTGGTGATCTATACAGGAGCAAAACACGTCGACCGCCATCGGACGGACTACGCCCTGTCCCTGCTGCATCCTTCGGACAGCCGCGCCCCGGCGGTACTTGGCAGGAACACGCCAAAACAGAAGGCGCGAAAGGAGATCACCTGCGAGCTGCTGTTTTTCGAGCTGGCCGCCGTGGGATTTTTGGGGATTGCCGCGGTACTCTTCAAGGAAAAAGGCATGGGCGTCATCCGTGTCCATGCCATTCTCCCGCTGCAAAGAAACCTGTTCCTCCTGTCCAAGCTGGCGGTGTTCCTGCTCTCCGACCTGATCTTCGCGGCGCTGCTCACCCTGCTGAATGTGGGGCTTGAGGACGGAGGGGCGGTGCTGCCTGCCGTTCTGATCCAGACGGCCATCCTGTCGCTGATGATGGCCCTGGTGGGACTGCTCTGCGCCCTGCTGCTGAAGGACTTTCGGCAATTTACACTGGCCTATCTGATCATCGCGGTTTTTGCCGCCACGCCGGTCTTTCTCTCCGCCAACACATCGGTCAAATTTGACTGGATCGGCTATCACCCGTTCTATCACGTCTATATGGGCTTGAAAAACGCTTATTTTGAAACAGCGATCTCTCCAATCTACTATGTCGGCTCCACGGCAGCGATCGCGTTTTTGTTCCTGGCGGTGCAGTTTGCGTTCCGCCGGGAGATTGGAAAGGAGGTGTGAGGCATGAGAGGCTTAAATTATCAGCTGAAAAGCGTTTTGCGGGATAAATTCTGCCTGATGACCTTTCTGCTGCCTATCCTGGCGGCAGTGGCGCTGGACTTTATGGGTTCCATTGATATGTCCAGCCTGGGCGAACTGCATTTCGGTGTACTGGAACATGACCTGTCCCCTCAGACGATAACATGGCTGGAGCGGTATGGCCCGGTGTCATCCTATGAGACACCGGACAGGCTGACCGCCGCCATCAAGGAGCCGTCCACCAATGTCATCGGCGTGGAGGCGGACGGGGACAGCTTCAAAACCTCGATCGCCGGGGACGAGCTGGAAATCTTCCAGCAGGCGGCGGCCACCCTTCCAGTACTCTATGAACGGCGGGAGGAAGCGGAGCAGGCAAAGATCCTGATGCTAAAGCGTCCCGACATCCTGGAGAGTATGCAGGGTATCTTCATCCCCGCCGTGATGATCGTCGCCATGTTCATGGGCTGTACGTTCAACGCCATGAACATCATCTCCGAAAAAGAGGACGGCGTGGCCTTCGTCAATGAGATCCTGCCCATGACGCCGGGTCAGTACATTTTGCAGAAGGTGGTGGTGGGGTTTCTCTTTGGGAGTCTGTCCTCCATCGTGACGGTGTGTATCTGTTTTGAGATGTCCTGGCTGGTCTTTGCGGCGATGCTGGCGCTGATCCTTCTGTCGTCCTTTGTGGCCGCTCTGATCGGTCTGTTTATCGGTAGATTTTCTGAGGGCCTGATGATCGGCGTAGTCTATATCAAGATCGTCATGCTGCTGTTTATCGCTGTACCTCTTGTGTGCGCCCTGATCGGCGTCAGCGGACCGCTGGCGGGCATTTGCAATATCGTCCCGTCCCAGCCCGCCTTTGACGGTATTATGGCCCTGTCCGCCGGGGACATAAAAACGGCGGTAAAGGATATCGGCATCCTGGCTGTCCACGGCATCGCCTGGTCTGCGCTATATATACTGATCCAGGGCGCCCCCGTTAAAGCCCACCTGCACAATCTTTGACACTCTTTACCAGCCTTTTTAATAACGATCTGTATTGGCTTTTTCGGTGCTTTTGCGGGCGCGCCTTTCTTTGTGGGCACGGCCAAAAAAGCGGAAACAGCCAATGATCCCGCCGATGCCGTAAACAAAGGCCGCTGCCGCCCCGATCAAGTGTCCGTTTGGGATACGGGCGGCGGTCGCGATGACTGACAGGACCGCGATATGGAAAGCGCGCCGCAAAAAAGTTCCAAAACGGCGCTGACATTTCCATCATGAAAAGATCACTTGAAAACGAATATTTCTTCAATAGGCGCTCCAACAACTCTTGAAATATGGATCGCCAGTTTCAGCGAGGGATTATATTGTGCTTTTTCCAGCCGCATGATCGTTTCACGACGCACACCTACTTGTGCCGCCAACTGCTCTTGCGTCAAATCCTTTAACAGTCTGTATTTTTTTAATCTGCACTCAAAGTCTGGCACACTCATTCCTCGCTCTCCTCAAACTGCTCGTCGTTATCATAACAATACAGCAAATATTCGCCGAGAAATATTTCAAGAGCTATGGAAAGGGCTATAACAATAATAAGTGCGATCAAGGTATATTCCAGATTTCCCATAAGTTTTCCCTGTCCCAGAATGAGCAGGGCAAAGAAGATAATGGCAAAAGCGGTTTTATTTGCTGTCATATGTGCTTTTAGTTTATTTTCTCTGTATCGCTCGTCCATAAAAGTATGCGACATTTTTCCTTCGTAAAAAAATCCGAAAAAGCCGAAAAACATGAAGAAGATAAACGGGAAGATCGTTTTATCAATGCTGTAAGTCCAAAAGCCCAAAAAGCCCGCAAAGCCCATAAATCCTAAAAAACCCAATCTGGGATCGACTGCTCTGGCAGACTGTGAAGTTCTTTCTTTTTCCTTTTTTACGGAAATAGCTTTTACCAACAGCGCAAAGAGATATAAGATGTACAAAGTGATCAGTATGCCGGAAATGATCATGGGTAAGTCCTATACTCGAAACACATACTCGGATAAGTCCATAGGTGCAATGAATCTTTGATCATTAAAAGTAATCGTGTACCATGAAGCTGCAGCTGCAAGCAGAGCGCAGATCACACCTAAAATGACCGTGCGTTTTGTTTTATTTTTCATAATGCCGTCCTCCAAAGAGATGTATTTATCATTTTATAGGATAAATATATCACTTTCAAAATGCACTGTCAATAGATCAGATACAAATATATCACTTTTTAGTATCCGTTGTGTTCAAGGCTTTTGGAGGATCTTATCAAAGTTCGATGAGACGTGATGGGTATCATATGGCTATGCGCGGGAATTGCAGCGCTGATCGCTGTATTTGTAAGACGCGATAAAGAGAGGATATCCTTTTACGATCTGGATCGGTACATATCCCGCGCCTTGTACCGATCCATCAGAGAAGATATATCTCATATCTTACTGCATCTGTCTTATGCTCTCTCGCAGCCGGAGGATCATAGCCGGGGACACAGACAGTCCATCCACTCCCATCCTGACAAATTTTTCCGTCAGCTTTGGATCTGCCCCCAGCTCACCGCAGATCCCCACCCGTTTTCCGCATCTATGGGCATTGTCGACCACCATTTTTATCATCCTCAAAACGGCTTTATGATGCGGATCATAAAAGCTGTCCAGGTCCTCATTCTGCCTGTCGATCGCCAGCGTGTACTGTGTCAGGTCGTTCGTCCCGATACTGAAAAAATCCACCATTTCCGCCAGCTCATCACTGAGCATCACGGCGGCCGGAGTCTCGATCATGATCCCCTGTTCCGGCCTCTTAAATGGGATCTGTTCCCTCGTCAGCTCCCCTTCCACTTCATCGACGATCTGATAGATACTGTCCACTTCCCACAGCGAAGTGATCATCGGATACATGATGGAAAGATCCCCATACACTGCCGCGCGCAGCAGCGCCCGCAGCTGTGTCTTGAAGATATCCGGCCGTTTCAGGCATATCCGGATCGCGCGGCAGCCAAGCGCCGGATTCTCTTCTTTTCCCAGACGGAGATGATCTGCCTGTTTATCCGCACCGATATCCAACGTACGGATAATGACCTTCTTTTCTTTCATTGTCTGTACGACCTGGCGGTATGCCTGGAACTGCTCTTCCTCCGTGGGAAGAGGATCCCTTCCCAGGTACAGGAACTCACTCCGGAACAGCCCGATCCCCTCGGCATCATTTTCCAGTACATAGCCTAGATCCTCCACACCCCCGATATTGGCATAAAGGTATACTCTTCTCCCGCCGCGGGTCACAGTCTCTTTCCCCTTCATTTCCTGAAGGAGCTCCTGTCTCTCCTGTTCCTCCTTGATCTGTCCCTCGGCCCTCTCCACCGCTTCCAAGGTGGGATCAAATATCACTTCTCCCCGTATCCCGTCTGCGATCACTGTCATCCCTGTATGGACCTGCTCCAGATCCATGGGGACGCCGATCAGCGCCGGGATGTCCATCATCCGTGCCAGTATCGCAGTATGTGAATCTGCAGATCCGTGAACGGTCACAAGTGCAAGTATCTTCTCCTTGTCCATCTGCACAGTCTCGCTGGGAGTCAGATCATCTGCGACGATTATGGAAGGCTCCATCGCAGCCAGGCCGATCTCTTCCCCGCCATTCAGATTCCGGATCAGACGATCCGAGATATCCTTTATATCAGCGGCCCTCGCTCTCATAAGATCATCCTCCATATTGGCAAAGACCTCCGAAAGATCATGTCCCGTGACCGCCACTGCAAATTCTGCATTGATACACTCTGTCCGGATCATCTGCAAGACCGCATCCGTGTAGGCAGCATCGTCCAGCATCATCTGATGCACCTCAAAGACCGCAGCATTGGTCTCTCCCACCTCCTCCACCGCTTTCTCATATAATTTCCGGAGCTGTTCTTTTGATGCCGCTTTCGCCTCCTCAAATCTTGCAGTCTCATGATCCACATCTTCTATCTTCTGCCGCTCCACCGTTTCATCCTTCTTTTTTAAAACAACGGCCGGACCCATGGCGATCCCCCTAAATACGATTTTTCCTGATAATCTCAGCATCCTCCTACACATCCTTTATAAATTTTTCAAATGCGGCGATCTGTATAGATCTTACCCAACCGCCAATGAGACCGTTCCCCCCTGTGATGAGCAGGACTCCCGCAGCCGCTTTTTTTATCAGCCTTTCATGGAACACGATCCACGAAAGAGCGATCCTTTGGATGGCTGTCACAGCGGCAGAGCATAGATCTTTTTCAGCCTTTCCACCTCCTGTGCAAACCAGGGCGTCTGCCTGATATCCACATCCACGTACGCATGTGTATCAAATCCATCGCCGGAGACCTCGATCAGACACACTGCAATATTTGAGCAGTGATCGGATACCCGCTCCAGGTCTGTGATCAGATCCTCCAGTATGATCCCCAGTTCGATCGTACAGATCCCTTTTCGGAGCCTTTTGATATGATTTTGCCTGAGCGTCACATTTAAGCTGTCGATCACTTCCTCTAACGGCTCCACATCCTTGGCGCGCTCTACATCCCCTGCCAGAAAGATCGCCGTTGTCATCTCCACGATATCATGTACTGCATCCAGGAGTACACGCAGTTCATCAAATGCCTTCTCTGAAAATCCCTGCTTTCTCTTTTTCATCTCCTCCATGGAGCCGCAGATGTTCACCGCATGATCTGAGATCCGCTCAAGATCGCTCATACAATGCAAAAGAACGGAAAGGCTCCTCCCATCCTCCTGTGACAGATCTTGGGATGAGAGCTTGAGCAGATACGTTCCAAGGACATCTTCATACGTATCGATGAGCTGTTCGCGCTGGATCACCGCCGCACTCTTTTCTTCAGTATAACCGCTGCACAGCTCAAGGGCAAGGGAAATACATCCCTTTGTCTCTTCCGCCATAGCATAGGCCGCATTTTTTGAAATATTCATGGCATAGCCCGGTGTCTCCAGGAAGCGTTCATCCAGGGCGGCAAGCTCCGCCGGAAGGATCTTCTCCTCTGTACCCGCTTGGCCCGCATCCTCCCTTTCATCCCTCACTGTCAAAACCGCCAGCTTCACGAGAAGATCTGAAAACGGGAACATGAGGACCGCACAGCCGATATTGAACAGACTGTGTATCACGGCAATACCCGCAGCGTTTGCCGGCTCGTTTAAAAATCCAAAAGGTGTCACTGCATGGATCCCGTAAAATACAGCCATAAAAATAACCGTGCCGATCATATTAAAATACAGATGGATCATAGACGCTCTCTTTGCATTCTTATTTGCCCCCACAGACGAGAGCAGCGCCGTGACACAGGTGCCGATATTCTGGCCCATGATGATGGGGATCGCGCTGCCGTACCCCACTGCGCCCGACGAGCAGAGAGCCTGCAAGATCCCAACGGAGGCTGAAGAGCTTTGGATCGCAGCTGTCAAGAGGGTCCCCGCCAGCATCCCCAGGATCGGATCGGAAAACATGGTCAAGATCCCCGTAAAACGCTCATTGTCTGCCAACGGCCTGACCGCGCCGCTCATCGTGTCCATTCCGAACATCAATATGGCAAATCCCATCAGGATATTTCCGACGTCTCTTCTCTTCTCACTATTTTTTGAAGTCATAAGGAGTAAGATCCCGACGCATGCCAAAACCGGCGAAAAGGAGCTGGGCTTTAAAAGCTGCACCCACACGCTGCTCCCGGAGATCCCTGTCAGGGACAACAGCCAGGATGTTATCGTCGTCCCGATATTCGCCCCCATGATGATGCCCACAGCCCTTGAAAGCTGCATGATGCCGGAATTGACAAATCCGACTACCATGACAGTCGTTGCCGAAGACGACTGTATCACGGCCGTCACAAGCACTCCCAAAAGGAGCGCATAAAGCCTTGTCGATGTCAGCTTTTCCAGCAGTATTTCCAGTTTCCCTCCCGAGAGCTTCGTAAGGTCGTCCCCCATCGCGTCCATTCCGTATAAAAAAAGCGCAAGCCCTCCGATCATCGTCAGTACACCAAAGATATCCATGTTTCTCCCTCCACTTTACATGTCCTTTACACATTCTTTATATAGTATAAGAGAATAAGGAAAGATCTATCCTGTTGCCACTTTATCATTTCAATTTTCCATACTCTTCATCCGACATCGGCCCGCACCATTCATTGCGGCACTCCTCGCCGATCAGATACTCCTTCGTCAAATTTTTTTAAAAAGATACAAGTACATTTTCTTGGAACGAAAGTTTTGTGGAATATAAAGCAAAAAAGACAATACAAAAAGAAGAGTCAGAGCCAAACTCGTGTCAGAGCCAAACTCCAACACTTCTTTTTGTCTATGGACTGAAATTTAATAATGATCTGCTGCCCGTTTCGGCTCTGCGCCGTGCTTTTTATTATAGCAGCGGACAACGGCACGGATGCCTTTGTGACTCATATAAGGGAGCATAAATGAGATACAATCCCAGTCTCCGTTGGACTGCATGATGAGCAGGGCATGGCCGTCGATATCTTTGCGGGTGAGCGTCTGTGCCGTCTTATTTTTCCTTGCAGCTTTGATCTGTTTCTTGGTGAACTTTAGTTTTTTTCCGGTGGTCATGTCTATCTCTTTCGCCCACTCGGAATCCTTAGACGCCGGGAGCAGTTTTTTTACACCTTTTTTTGACATATACGGGACAAAAAAAGCAACCCAGTCCCACACCCACATTTTATCGGTCAGCGCCAATGCCATTTCATCTGCCTGGGCAGGCTTGATCTTTTTGTTTGCGGCAGAGCCGGCGGCTGCGCTCTTTGTAGCCGTTTTCCCAGATACGTCCGCCATACAGCTTCCTGGATAGAAGCTGGTGACGATCATCGCCACCGCCAAGACCATTGCAAAACATCTTCTTTTTGATCTTACATCCATGATCCAGATCCCCTTTACTTATCATCTGTCTTTTGTTTTTATGAAAGGTGTCAGGGCCAGACTCCAACACCTCTCTTTTATCTCAGAGCATCCTCGGCAAGATGTGGGCGCATCCCCCCAAGGCTCGGTCAGCCCTACATATACAAGAGCGCATTACAGATACAAGCCGCGATATTACTCCCGCCCTTTCGCCCTCTCGCCACGATATAGGGCACATCCAGCTCCATGATCAGCTCCTTCGAGGCCACCACATTGACAAACCCCACCGGCACGCCGATGATCAGCCGCGGATGGATCTTCCCCTCTCTGACCAGTTCATACAGCCGCACCAAAGCCGTGGGCGCGTTCCCGATGGCAAAGATCAGATCCTCCCCCATGGCTGCAGCTTTCTCCATGCTGGCCGCCGCCCGGGTGCAGCCCTTCTCCTTTGCCGCCGCAGCCACGTCCTCATCGGACATAAAACAATACACCTGTCCGCCGTATGCGCCAAGGCTCTTCTTATTGATCCCCGCCTTCGCCATCTGGGTATCCGTCACGATGCTGGCGCCGCCACGGATGGCTTCCAGCGCCTGTTCCACAACACCCTCCGAAAAACAGAGATTTTTTGCATAATCAAAATCCGCGCTGGTATGGATACAGCGTTTCACGATAGCCTCCGTACCCGGCACCAGGGGCTGATCCACATGTTCCCCAAGTTCCTGGGTGATGATCTCAAAACTTTTCGCCTCGATCTCCTTCGGTGCCACCTGTTCCAACTCAATCTTCATCCTCTCATACCCCCTCTTCTAAAATCTGATAGATCCTCTCCATATCCAGGTTCTTGCGCAGACCCTCCGCCAGCAGGTCATACTGTGTCTCCTTGAAGGCAGCAAAATCCACCGCCTGTATCTCAGACACATCCAGGCCTTTTGCCCGTCCGATCGCGGACACGACGCCTTTGGCCACCTCTTCCCGTTCAAAGATCCCATGCACATACGTCCCGTACACATTTTTAGCGCAGGCCCCGTCCTGTTTGACCGTCCCGGTCACCCGGTCCGTGACCTCATCCATGCCATGGGTATCTCCGGAAAAGACCGCCTCGCCCATATGGATCTCATACCCGGTAAAACGGGTCCCCTGCAGGCTCTCCAGCATGCCGCCTATCCGGGTAAATACACCGTCCACCTGAGTGCGGGTCTTCTTGGATGAAAAAACAGTATCCATATCCAAAAGCCCCATCCCCCGCATACGCCCGCCGGCCTCCACGCCTTCCGGGTCGGAGAGACTGCTGCCCAGCATCTGATAGCCGCCGCAGATCCCCAGGACGATCCGCCCTTTTCCGGCCAGTTTTAAGATCGCCGCCTCCATGCCGCTCTGGCGGAGCCACTGCAGATCCTCCATGGTATTCTTCGTCCCCGGCAGGATCACCATATCTGGATCTTTCAAGCCAGAAACATTTTTCACATAGCGCAGTGACACGCCGGGTATCCGCTCCAACGGATCAAAATCCGTAAAATTCGAGATCCGGGGCAGTCGGACCACCGCGATGTCGATCAGATCCACCCCGCGGCTGCCCTCAAACCGCTCCGTCAGGCTGTCCTCATCCTCCACCTGGATATCCAGATAGGGTGCCACACCCACCACCGGAACGCCCGCCTTTTCTTCCAAAAGCGCCAGGCCCGGATCAAGGATCGCTCGGTCGCCGCGGAATTTGTTGACGATCAGCCCTTTGACCATCTGCCGCTCATCCTCATCCAGGAGCATCACTGTTCCGATCAGCTGGGCGAACACGCCGCCCCGGTCGATGTCGCCCACCAGGAGCACCGGTGCCTTTGCCATCTTGGCCATGCCCATATTGACGATATCATCCCTTTTCAGATTGATCTCCGCCGGGCTTCCCGCCCCCTCGATGACGATGATATCGTACTGCGCCGCCAACTTTTCATAAGCCTCCTTCACCTTGGGGATGAGCTTACTCTTATAGTCATAATAATCCCACGCGCTCATGCTCCCCAAGACCTCTCCGTTTACGATCACCTGAGAGCCCACGTCGTTCGTAGGTTTTAACAAGATGGGATTCATCAGGACGGAGGGCTCTATGCCCGCCGCCTCCGCCTGCATCACCTGGGCCCGGCCCATCTCCAGCCCCTCCGGCGTGATAAAAGAATTCAAAGCCATATTCTGGGCTTTAAAAGGCGCCACCCGGTAACCGTCCTGGCGGAAGATCCGGCACAGCCCGGCGGCCAGCAGGCTCTTTCCCGCATTGGACATCGTCCCCTGGATCATGATCGCTCGTGCCATGGCTCTCCTCATGATACTCCTCCTTCAATACTTTTTAATACCTGTATCAATCGCAGATTTTCCTCATGGGTGCGGACTGCCACCCGGTAATACCCCGGCCCCAGGCCCGGATAATTGCTGCAGTCCCGGATCAGGACCCCCCGGTCCTTACATGCCTCCCACAAGGGCTTCCCGCTGTAAAAGAACACATAATTCGCCCGGGAGTCATACAGCCGGTATCCCAGCCCTTCAAGCTCCCGCTGCAGATACGCCCGCTCCTCCCAGATCAGGTGCCTGCCCCGCTCCACATAATCCTCTTCCTTTAAAGCCGCCACCCCAGCCGCCTGGGCCAGGGAGGACACATTCCAGGGCTGGGTGACCCGCTCCATCTTTGCCAGCAGCTCCGGATCCGCCGACAAGCCGTACCCCAGCCGGATCCCGGCCATGGCATAGCGTTTGGTAAAAGCTTTCAGGATAAAGAGCGCAGGATGTTTTGCCAGGCAGTCTTTCATCGTATACCGCTCCCGCTCCTGGATAAAATCATTGAAACACTCATCCAGGACCAGCATGCTCCCTGTCTCCTCACAGACCCTTAAGATCTTACGCAGCAGGTCTGGATCCGTCAAGACCCCCGTGGGATTGTTCGGGTTGCACAAAAAGACCATCCCGGGCCTTTCCCGGCCAATGGCCCGGATCAGCTCCTCATCCACACAAAACCCTCTCTCTTCTTCCAGGAAGACATGTACAACCTCACAGCCCACACTGGAGAGGGCCTGCTCATACTCTGCAAACGTGGGGGCCAAAAGCAGGGCTTTCTGCGGCTTCACCGCCAGACACAGGGAGAAGATCACCTCCGCGGCCCCGTTTCCCAGATAGATCATGGCGGGATCCACCTTTTCATACACAGCCAGCGCGTCCGTCAGCTCCTGGCAGCGCACATCCGGATAGTCCGCCATCCGCGCCGCACTCTCGGCCGCCGCCCGGATCACACCCTGGGGCGTCCCCAGCGGATTGCAATTGGAGGAAAAATCTATACAGCCTTTATAGCGGTACACATCCCCGCCGTGCTGGTGTTTCTCTATCCCATTCATAAAATAAACCTCACCCCCATCCTCACGATCACAAGGCACAACACAAAACAGACCATCGCCAGAAACGCCGTCCCATACATCAGACGGTCCATCCGCGGGATATCCTCCGGCTCGATCGCCCGGTCCTTATCCCCGATGGCCGGCTTCTCATACAACTTTCCAAAATACCAGGCATCCCCCGCCAACTGCAGATGCAGCGCCCCTGCCGCCACTGATTCCGTCTGGGCGGAATTGGGGCTGGCATGGCAATAACGGTCACGCTTGAAGATCCTCCAGGCATTTTTCCCGTCCGCATCGCAAAAAGGACTGGCCAGGATCATCAAGAGCGCCGTGATCCGAGCCGGGATAAAATTCGCCGCATCGTCCAGCCGGGCCGCACATCTCCCAAAATACAGATACTTCTCATTCTTATAGCCCAGCATGGAATCCATGGTGTTGATGGCCTTATACAAAAACATCCCCGGCACGCCAAGGAGCAGCAGATAGAACATCGGCGCCACCACGCCGTCCGACGTATTCTCCGCGATCGTCTCCACGGTGGCCTTGGCAACGCCCTCCTCAGACAGACTTTCCGTATCCCTGCCCACGATCATGGACACCGCCACGCGGGCCTTCGCAAGATCCGGCTCAGACAGTTCCTGATAGACACGCATGCTCTCTTTTTTCAGGGAATGGGCCGCCAGGAGCTGCCAGCACCAGAAGATCTCCAGGACCACAGCCGCCTCCGTCCACGCGCCGCCCATCACATACAGCGCCGCAAACGGGACAACATACGCACATGCACACATGAGCAGGACCAGGATGCCGCCGCAGACCATCTCCCGCATGGGATGCGTGGAATATCTCTCTGGCTCCTGACAACCTCCCAGGGCACGCAAGCCTTTTTCCAGAAAAGAGATCCCGTCCCCGATCAGGCAGATCGGGTGGAACAGCCCCGCCGGATCCCCGAACAGCAAGTCCAGCAAAAAAGCCACAGGTAAAACAAGGATATGTAAAGGATACATAAGACTTACCGTTTGCCCTTTCTATGCGAATACTGCAGACATTTTTCCAGGAATGCCTTTGCCACCTGGGGGTTGCCGTAATAATGGAAGTGGGGAAAGCCCGCAAAGAGCTGGCCGTTGCTGTGCATGCACTCCCAGGACCGGGTGCTGGCCGGTTTCTTCGCCAAATAATCCGTGCCGCAGTTGGGGGAGTCAAAATAGTGGAACTCATGGGCCGGGATCTCACCCACCTCCTGGCCGAAGACCCCCTCCACCCCATGGGACAGGTGTACATAACCAAATCTATGATTGAGTTTCGGCGTCTTGTACGCGCCGCCGGGGATCACACCCACCATCTTGTGGGCATTCCCGTCCATGTCCTCCATACTCTCATGGAGATACATGAAACCGCCGCACTCCGCCACACAGGGCATCCCCTCGGTGATCCGTTTGTAGATGCTCTTGCGCATGGATCTGTTCCTGGATAGGATCTTCGCATGCAGTTCCGGGTAACCGCCGTAGAGCATCAGCCCCCTGGCCTCCCGCGGCACTTCCCGATCCTTCAGCGGCGAAAAATAGATGATCTTGGCCCCCATCTCCTCCAACAGCCGGAAGTTATCTTCGTAAAAGAAACAAAACGCGTCATCCCTGGCCACCGCCACCGGCAGAGGCTCTGGCAGATGCCAGGAGAAACAGGGATCCTCCTGTTTAAGGTCCACCGCCTCCAGCGCAGGCGCGCCTTTCGCCATCTCGATCAGCGCGTCTATATCCATAGTCTTCTCCAGGATGTTGGCCAAACGTTTCAGCCGCTCCAGAAGATCCGGGATCTCCTCGGGTTTCACAAGCCCCAGATGGCGGCTGTCGATCACACAGTCATCCACCTTCGGCACATACCCTAAGACTTCCAGATGCAGCTCTTTTTCCAAAAGCCCCTTCATCCGCTGGTAGAGCATGGGCGATAACTGGTTCAAGATCACCCCCTGGATCTGGTTGTCTCCCCTGTATTCCAGGAAGCCCTTCATATAGGCCGCGATGGAGACGCTCATCCCCCGGCAGTCCAGGACCAGCACCGCCGGCGTCCGGGTCATGCGGGAGAGCTCATAGGCGCTGGCCTGGGTGGTCGTGCCGCCCACACCGTCATAAAATCCCATCACGCCCTCCATCACAGCGATGTCCGCATCCCGGGCATTTTGCTCCAGCAGAGCACGGGTCACCTTCTCACCTGTAAAAAACGTATCCAGGTTGCGGGATCTCGTCCCCAGCACCTGGCTGTGGAACATGGGATCGATGTAATCCGGCCCGCATTTAAAGGAAGCCACATTCAGCCCCCTCTCCTGCAGCGCCGCAAGGATCCCGCAGGTGATCAGCGTCTTGCCGCTCCCGCTGGCCCCGGCTCCGATCAATATACGGGGAATGTTCATTGTACTCTCCCTCCTGTACAAGAAATAATGTAAATAGGATTCTCACCCATCATCATGTGATACCGCCCCAGACTCTTCGCCCGGGACACCATCAGCTGCACCACCTCCACATCGGTAAAAGGCAGCTTCTGCATAGCGTCCATAGCCTCCTGCAGAGTCTCCAGCGTGATGCAGTTGATCACCAGGCGTACAGACGGATTTTTGTCCAAGATCACCGTCAAGATCTCTCTTAAGTTCCCGGAGGATCCCCCGATAAAACAATGGCTGGGCGCGGGCAGACCCTCCAGTGCTTCCGGCGCTGTGCCCTCCACCACTTCCAGGTTATCCCGGCCGAATTTCAGTGCATTTTTTTTGATCAGTGCCACAGCCTCCGGCTTTTTCTCCACCGCATAGACTTTGCCTGAAAAAGCCCGCATGGCCATCTCCACCGAGAGGGATCCCGTCCCCGCGCCCACATCATAGCAGACGGCTTCCTCAGAGATCTCCATTTTGGACAGGGAGACTGTGCGCACTTCCTCTTTTGTCATGGGCACATTTTTCTCACCGGCTGCATTCCTTATGAAATCCGCATCCCGGATCCGCCCCGGGTAGAAGACCGGCGCAGGATTCTCCGCGTAAAAGACGCTCAGCGGGTCCCCCTCATGCTCCGTCAGCTCCTCGGCCCGGGCGGAGAAGATCTTCTCCTGGGGATAGGATAACTGTTCGCCCACATAGAGCCGTATAGAACCCATGCCATAGTCGCATAATTTTTGCGCCAGGTCCGCGATCCCCCGGGCTTTTCCCAGGATCCCGAACGTACCCCTGCGGGAGCGGATCTGATGGATCAGATCGCATTCCCGCCCATGGGCGCTGACCAATCCGGCCTGGTCCCAGTTTTTTTTGATCTTCGCCATGAAATAATTCAACGAAGAGATACCCGGCAGTGCCTGGATGACTGCCTCCCCGGGCAGCCCTTTTTCCAATGCATCCATCAGAGAACGGCAGCCGCTGTAAAAGCCTACGTCGCCGGAGAGAGCCACGGCCACTTTTTCATATTCCGGATGTTCCAAAAGATAGCGCAAGATCTCATCTGCCCGGTACTCCCGCAGCACCTGCTGCCCCGGGCTCGCCGCGGCCTCGGCCATCCGTCCCGCCCCGATCAGAAGGTCCGCCTCCCGGCATGCCTGCCTCCCGGCAATGGTCATGGTGCCCCCATCTCCCATCCCAATGCCCACCAGGGAAACTTTCGGACGGTAGGGGATCTTGCAGATCTTTTGTAACCGCCGCTTACACGTCCAGAAAGTCTCCCCCTCTTCCTGGGTGGGCCGGCCGATGACGATGAGCTGCGCGCCTGTCCGCTGTGCTGCGTCCCATTTTTCCTGGAATCCCCCGGCCACTCCGGTATCCTTTGTCACCAGATATCTGCAGTCCCACTGCAGGAGCATCGCCTCGTTCATCTCCCTGGAAAAAGGTCCCTGCATACAGATCAGATGGCTGCCTGTAAATCCCAGATCCGCACAGGACTGGGCCACTGAGGGCAGGGACAGCACCCGGGCATAGACACGTTCTTTATATTGATGCAGACGGGTAAAAGCAGCCAGCTCCTTGCTCCCGGTGGTGACCATGATGTTCCCTTCTGTATCCTCCAGAAACGCTGCCGCCGCCTCGATGCTGTCCACATAGTGGACCTGTCCGCTCTCCTTTTCGCCCGTGCGCTCCCGCACCACGCGCAGATAGGGGATCTGCCGCTCCTGGCAGGCTCTGCGGATGTTTGCGCTCACCTGGGCCGCATAGGGATGGGTGGCATCCACCACATGGGTAAAGCCCTTCTCCTCCAGAAAAGAGAGGATCTGTTCCCCATCCATCCGCTGCCCCGAACAGGTGAAGCCCTCCCGCTCCCGCAGCCGCTGGGCGCCATACTCCGTGGCCGTGCAGATATGCGCCTGGATCTGACTTTCATACTGGTTCTCATACAGATACTCCGCTAAGGCATACCCCTCCGCAGTGCCCGCAAATACCAGGATCTTACACATCTTTGTATCCCCGCGGCGTGACCATCCGCTCCCCGATCTTCATGGTCTGGGAATTGCCGATAAATACGGTGGTGAACATATCTACAGATGTATCCCGCAGTTCTTTCAGCGTCATCAGATGGCTCTCCTCCCCGTCCCGGCCGATGTTGCCCACGGTGGCGCACACAGTGTCCTCCGCCTTATAGCGCAGCATCAGATCACAGGCTTTCTGCAGATAGTCTCTGCGCTTTCTGCTGGACGGATTGTAGAGACAGATCACAAAGTCCGCCTCCGAAGCGTGGAGCAGACGTGCCTCGATCTTCTCCCAGGGTGTCAAAAGGTCGCTCAAGCTGATCAGACAGAAATCATGGATCAGAGGCGCGCCCAAAAGAGCCGCCCCCGCAGTCGCCGCCGTCACGCCCGGCAGGACCTCCACCTGGATGTCCGGATAGTCTTTTCCCACCTCATACATCAGCCCGGCCATACCGTACACCCCGGCATCCCCGCTGCAGATCATGGAAACGGACTTGCCCTTTGCCGCCTCCTCAAAAGCCATCCGGCAGCGCTGCGTCTCCTTTGTCATGGGGGTGGTCAGAAATTCTTTCCCCGCAAAATGTTCTTTTACCAGATCCACATACACTGTATATCCAATGATCACATCGCTGTCCTTTAAGACATCAGCCGCCTGGATGGTCATCTGGTCATACGATCCAGGCCCAATGCCTACCACATATATCTTACTCATTTAAAGAAATCCTTTCTTCTATAGATGATATCAAAACACCGGCTGCCACGCCTCCATGGCAAAGGCCACCGTGACCCCGTCTTGGGCTGTCTTCTTTCGGAGCAGCCGTCCGCCACCGCTGGCCAGCACCGCACTGCGTTCACACACATTGTCCACACCGGTCACCGACGATACAAACGAGGAGGACGTAAAATCCCCTTCTACCGATCCCAGTTCCTCCGCCGTAAACGTCACAAAGGGAAGTTTCTGTTCCCGGCAGTACGAGACGAGTCCCGGTTCTTCTCTTTTCAGATCGATGCTGGCCGCCTGGCTGACCGCAGACAGGGACAGGCCCGCCTGGTCTGCCGCGCGACACAGGGCATCTGCCACCGCTCTGCTCGCGATCCCCCGCCTGCATCCGATCCCGACCGTGATGACCCGCGGGATCAGGTAAAGGGTTTTGGAAAATGGCTGCACCCGCTTAGGACGAAGCGTCAGGCTGATCCCCAACTCTGGGCGGACGTCCAGATCTTCTCCCTCCCTGGACACCTCCAGGCCCGCGGGCAGCTCCCCCCTCCAGGAAAAACCGCCGGGAAGATCGCTGAAAAAGCCCACCGGCTCCCCTGCCAAAAGCCGGGCCGACACTTCCTTTGCCACCTTCATATCTGAGATATGGCAGTTGTTTTTTTTCGCAAACACATCCACGGCAAAGACCTGGTTCAGATCCGTAGCCGTCGTCACCACCGGCTGCGCCCCCACGATCCCCGCCGCTGTCTGTGTCAGGTCATTCCCACCGCCGATATGTCCGGATAAGAGGGAGATGGCAAACCGCCCCCGCTCATCCATCGCCACCACGGCCGGATCTTCCGTCTTATGGCGGATATACGGCGCGATACTGCGCACTGCGATCCCACAGGCGCCCACGAAGATAAAGGCGTCAAACGCTGAGAAATTTTTCCCCGTCCACTGCCCCACCGGCTCCTCGATCCGGGTGATACACGTCTTCAAGATCTCGTCTGTCTCATCTATCCCATCCATGTATCTGCCTTTTCCAAAGGCATCCGCCTGCCATCCCTCCTGCTTTAGACCGATCCGCAGTCTCTCTCCCAGCACAGCCCCTCTGCGGCTGAAACTGACGATACCGACTCTCATCCTCAGTCCGCCTTATTCCCCACCCGGAATTCCGTCGTAAACTCCGGATGATACAATTTCGAGCGTTCATAGGAATTGCTGGACACCGCATCGCCGATGATCATCAGGGCCGTTTTGGTGATGTTGTGTTCCCGCGCCGTCTGGGCCAGTGTGCCCACCGTACAGATATACGTCTGCTCATCCTCCCAGGTGGCCTTGTAGACGATCGCCGCCGGTGTATCTTTCTGATAACCACCAGCCACCAGCCGCTCGCTCAGCTCGTCCAACATGGATGTGCTCAAAAACACCACCATCGTCGCCTGATGAGCGGCAAAAGATTCAATGCTCTCCTTATCGGGCACAGGTGTGCGCCCGGCCATGCGGGTGATGATCACGCTCTGAGAGATATCCGGCAGCGTATATTCCAGATCCAGCGCCGAGGCCGCCCCGCAGAAAGAACTGACCCCCGGACAGGAATCGTAGGCGATCCCATCCTCATCCAGCGCGTCCATCTGCTCCCGGATGGCCCCATAGATACACGGGTCGCCTGTGTGCAGACGCACAGTCATTTTTCCGTCTTTCTCCGTCTGGCGCATCACCGCCAGGACCTCCTCCAAGGTCATCTTTGCGCTGTTATAAATGCTGCATCCCTCTTTTGCGTACTCCAAAAGCTGCGGATTCACCAAAGACCCCGCATAGATGATCACATCCGCCTGTTCCAGCAGCGCTTTCCCCCGCAGGGTGATCAGATCCGGCGCCCCCGGACCCGCTCCCACAAAATGTACCATGATCGTTCATCCTTTCTCTTTTGATTATTCTTTTACAATGATCAGAGAATAATACCCGGCCCGATCCGGTATCTCCTCCACAGAATCATAGATCTTCTCATCTTCCATCCCGCAGTTTTCGATCATCCTGCAGGATGATCCGCGCCTGCGCAGGTTTTCTTTTACATCGCCCATCTTTTTCCCGGCTTTCATCAGGACTTTCGTGCCGGTAAGATCCAGCGCCTCATCGATCGGGTAAGAAGCCGGTATCACGTGGAGCGGCTCCGCCTTCTCCACCAGGCCCATGTTCAGCCGTGCGGAGACCGCACAAAAAGAAGGGATACCACTGACGATCTCAAGGGGATACCCCATCGCCTCTATGCGTTTGTGCAGATAGATATATGTTGAATAGACCGTCGGATCGCCCAGGGTCAAAAATGCCACCTGTCTGCCCTCCTTTAGGTAACCGGCGATCGCGGCGGCTCCTTTTTCGTGGCTCTCCTCCAGCTTCTTTTTGTCTTTTGTCATGGGCATGGGGATCGCCACGATCTCCTTTGTATCCAATTCTGGATATGCGCCTTTTACGATCTTATAGGCTACACTCTCCTGCGGGATATCTCCCGGGACAGCGATCACCGGGCTCTCTTTTACGATGCGCAGCGCCTTTAATGTCAAAAGTTCCGGGTCTCCCGGCCCCACACCGATCCCATAAAGTTTGCCTTTCATCTCGTGTGCCTCCTTATATTTTCTCCATCAGTCGTCGGGCGTTTTTCGTCTCCCCCAGATATCCGCGGATACTGGAAAAAAACACCGCCCCCAGTTCGATCCGGCTGTACGAACGGTGTTCCAGATAAAATTGGATCTTGTCCGCGATCAGCCCCATCGTCTCTTCCAATCTATGTTCCCTATCCAGGATGTCCAAAGCCTCATCCGTGGTCTTCGTCTGCAAAATGGCCAGCGCGCCCTCCCGCGAGATCCCGGCCCTAAGAGCATTGGAGGCCATCACCTCGCACCGGCAGTCCGCCGCGTGGGAATGGGTGTTCATGATCCCGCCCGCCACTTTGATCAGCTTTCCGATGTGCCCCACGAACAGGATGCCGGATACGCCTTTCTCCACGGCCATGTCGATGGTCTCTCCGATGTAATTGCTGCATTTCATATTTTTTTCAAAGGGAAGGGGCAGGTGTTCTTTCAAAAAAGCCTCCCCGTAATTGCCCGGCGTGACCAATAGCACATCCGCGCCCTGGGCGATGCGCACGTTCATCTCCACCTCGATGCTCTTGATGAGCGCCCGCTCACTCATGGGCTCCACGATCCCTGTGGTCCCCAGGATGGAGATCCCGCCCTGGATGCCCAGACGGGGGTTGAAAGTCTTCTTGGCCGCTTCCTCTCCCCGGGGCACGCTGATCACCACCTGGATGCCGCCTGTATAGCCGTACTGGCTGCATACCGTTTCCACTTCCGACCGGATCATCTGCCGGGGCACGCGGTTGATCGCGGCCGCTCCAGGCGGCTGGTCCAGCCCCGGAACGGTCACCCGGCCCACGCCCGCGCCGCCGTCGATCTGTATATCCGATCCGCTGCGCTTGGATACCTGGGCGCAGATCAAAAGTCCGTGGGTCGTATCCGGATCGTCCCCGCCGTCTTTGACCACGCCGCAGGATACCGCCTGTCCTCCCTGATCGATCTCCTCCAGGGAAAGTCTCAGCAAGATCCCCCGGGGCGTCATGAGCTCCACCTCTTCCACCCGCTCCCCGCCCAGGAGCATCTGCACAGCCCCTTTCGCGGCCGCAGCCGCACAGGATCCTGTGGTGTAGCCCCTGCGCAGCCTTCTGTTGTTTTTATTTATATATTCATTTTCTGTCTGCAGACCCACCGGATCCCTCCTTTTGAGCGCGTCTGCCCCAAAAGCCCCTGCGTTTCTTCTTCTTTTCCACTGGGCGCTCATCTGTGATCGGACGCTCGCTTATGCCGCTCAGGGTGGTATTGATGTCCGTCAGCTTGAGCTCGTCCAACTGGTAGATCAACGATCTGTTGATCCAGGTCTGATAGTCCATCTCCTCCTGGGGATGTTTCTTCTGCCAGGCGTCATAGTCTTTGTGATGGTCCTTCCCCATAAACTCTTCCTGTACGGCAAAAGTAGCTGAGACAGCCAGGTTCAGAGCCTCCATCAGGGTCATCTGCAGCTCCTCGATATAATGGCTGCTCTTGAGCGGCAGATTTTTCTTTTGCATCTGCTCCACTTCGCTGTACAGTTTCTGAAAAAAAAACGTCCCGTTGTCTGAATAGACAAAACTGATCATATCACTGTATTCTTGCATTGCTCTTCT